>OIFG01000014.1_pt1 | contig 257698 bp, 232 predicted proteins | sample 1582031 | NCBI WGS metagenome assembly OIFG01 (sample SAMN07501051, study PRJEB24779) | human gut metagenome | isolation source: stool | host: human infant | place: USA: Pittsburgh, PA | reverse complement strand
CGGAATTGGTAGACGCGCTAGCTTCAGGTGTTAGTGTCCTTAGGATGTGGGGGTTCGAGTCCCCCCCCTCGCACCAATTATCTTATCTTTCTCCTGATTTTCTCTCTTGTTACCCTTTCAGTTCAGATTCATCACCAGAACCCACATTCCCGCAATAAGCGCAACACATGATGGCAGCAGCACAAAGTGCCGCAGTTGTTTATGCCAGATCATGGCGGATGACATGAGTAATCCCGACACGATAATCAGTTTCCAGACCGCCAGCGACAGATCGGTAAATGCCAGCCCGGCAATCATCGCCCCCGGCAATGTCACTCCCCATCCACTCCCTAACGCTCTGCTCAACATGATCTGTCCCCCAACCCGATAATGATAACCAATATCATATGACATAATTTCTCATTTGTCAGCGTGGGCTTATGTGAGACTTAATTGTGTAAAACATCTTGCGCCCGGTTTTATCTATAGTTAGGATTGGCAATCATTATCATTTAGATTTTTATCCAGCCCAATTATGGCCATACGCTCTGCACACGTCATTGAGAATGTCATCTGGCAAACCCGCCTTCCGGCCGGGCCTTCAGGGCTTGCGGATGCGGTGCGTGACGCCATTGCCGAGACGCGTGCGCATATGCTGGATGTCATCAAGCTGGATGAAACGCCTCCGCACCATGCCCTGACGCTGGCACAGTGGCAACGCCCTGCCGAGCTGCAGTCATTGCTGGCCACCTACTCCGATCATATCTACCGCAACCAACCTACTCTGGCGCGCGAGAACAAGCCGCTGCTGTCACTTTGGGCGCAATGGTATATCGGGCTAATGGTACCGCCGATGATGCTGGCTCTGCTTACCCAGGACGTGGCGCTGGATCTCTCCCCTGAACACTTCCACGTTGAGTTTCATGAAACCGGGCGTGCCGCCTGCTTCTGGATCGACGTCCAGGAAGACAGCCAGACCACTTCGCTTTCTGCACAGCAACGAATGGAAGTGCTGATTACCCGGGCGCTGATCCCGGTGGTTGAGGCGCTGAAAGAGACAGGTGAGATCAACGGCAAACTTATCTGGAGCAATACCGGATATTTAATTCACTGGTATCTGACTGAAATGAAAACCCTGCTGGGTGATGAGAAGGTGGACACATTGCGCCAGGCCATTTTCTTTGCCCGCCAGCTGTCGGATGGACGTGATAACCCGCTTTACCGCACCGTGGTGCCGCGCGACGGGCTGCTGGTGCGTCGTACCTGCTGCCAGCGTTATCGCCTGCCGGATGTTCAGCAATGCGGGGACTGCACGCTTAAATAAACGGGTGCGGCCTGATGCCCTCACCCTCTCCCAACAAATACTCAAAACGGCGACCTCTGGTCGCCGTTTTGCTTTTACCTATGCCACCTGCTGACTTTCTTCGTCGGCACGCTGGGCCTCTTCGGCTTCCTGCGCCAGCAACTGCTTCTCGTACACTTTAAAGAACGGGTAGTAGATGATGGCAGAGACGAGGGCTAACAGCAGCACCAGTACCGCCGCACGGAAGTCCCAGCCCAGCGCCCATGCGGCACCCACAGGCGCAGGCGCCGTCCACGGCACTACGGAAATCACCCGGCCAATCAGATCCAGCTTCATCGCCGCCCACGCCAGTACCGCATTCACCATCGGTGCCAGCAGGAATGGAATGAAGAACACCGGGTTCATGACGATCGGCGTACCAAAGATCACCGGCTCGTTGATGTTGAAAATACTTGGCACCACGCTCAAACGGCCAATCGACCGCAGGTGCGCCGAGCGGCTGCGCAGGTAGCAGAACACCAGCCCCATCGTCGCCCCGGAACCCCCAATCACAATGAAGAAGGTCCAGAACGCCTCCATAAAGATGTGCGGCAGCGGCGCGCTCTGCGCCAGCGCGGTCTGGTTCATCCCCAGGTTGGTCAGCCAGAACATCTGCAGCATCCCGGAGACAATCGCCGCCCCGTGGATCCCCGCAAACCACAGCAGATGGCCGATCAGCACCGCCAGCAGGATCGCAGGCAGCGAATCCGCAGCAGACACCAGCGGTTTAAAGATGGCCATAATTGCCTGCGGGATCAGCATGCCAAATTCCGACTGGATAAACAGGCTCAGCGGATAGAGGGTTAACACCACCACCAGCACCGGGATCAGCAGATCGAAGGAGTTTTTGATCATCGGCGGCACCTGATCGGGCAGGCGGATACCGATGTTGTGCGCTTTCAGGAAACGCATCATCTCCACGCAGTAGATCGCCACCAGAATGGCGGTAAAAATCCCCGTCCCACCGAGGCTATCCACCGGCAGCACACCTTTGGTTTTTGGCGCCGCAATCAGCAGGAAGGCCATCAGCGACAGCATCGCGCACATGAAAGGATCGAGCTGGTGCGACTTCACGTAGTGCTTGCCGAGGTTGTAGGCGATAGCCGCGCAAATATAGAGAGACATCACCCCCATCGTCATATCGAACGGGGTCAGAATCTGGCCTTCAAACTGTTTCGCCATATCAAGCCAGGCGCGGGCAAAGCCCCAGGTGGTATCCGGTGAAAACGGCGGATAGGCAAACACTAATAAAAACGAGCCGACAATCATAAACGGCATGGCGGAGATAAAGCCGTCGCGGATCGCCATTACGTGACGCTGGGAAGAGATGCGTCCGGCAATGGGGCTGACATAGTTTTCAACAAAGCGGAATATCAGGTTAAACGCAGCATGGTTGGCAGACATAACGGCTCTCCTGTCAGACGATCGTTTCGGGCGCAGTTACGCCGCTCGGTGTTCCATATACCACTTTCACCACCTTGCTGGTTCGCTTACCAGCGGTACTGCTCAAACGGATAGGTTTCATAATCGACTCTTATTATTTATTGGATACAGGGGAAATGACGTAATCAGTATTAATCTCCGCTTCCCGGTCTGCAACCGGTTACTGTAACCGGTTTCCGTGATTGTGAAGAGGATCCAGAAATCGCTGATGTTGGAGTTTTGTTACTTAGGGAATATTTACAGAGCATAATTTCTTATGACAGATTACACAGCGTATTTTTCTGGAGGAAACAATGAGTTTGCAGTCTGTGCGTCAGTTTTTTGCTGACCATGCTCCCGACGTAGAAGTTATCGAGCTGGGTCAAAGTACCGCTACCGTTGCGCTGGCTGCCGAGGCGCATAATGTCGCGCCAGGGCAAATAGCGAAAACGCTGTCCCTGAAAATTAAAGATGAGGTGATCCTGGTGGTCGCGAAAGGTGACGCGCGCCTGGATAATAAAAAGCTGAAGCAGACCTTTGGCGCAAAAGCCCGGATGCTGAGCAGCGATGAGGTGGTGACGGTAACCGGGCATCCCGTCGGCGGCGTATGTCCTTTCGGGCTGGAAAACCCGCTGGCGGTCTACTGCGATATTTCGCTCAGGCAGTATGCCGAAGTCCTGCCTGCTGCTGGTGCCATTCATAGCGCGGTGCGCATTTCACCGGAACGCATGGCCGAGCTAACCAAAGCCACCTGGGTGGACGTTTGCCTGTAACCCCTGCGCCAGATGTGACTCTGGCGCAGACAGGTTATTACGCGTCAGGAATGGAGCGGAGAAAGGAAGTGCAGCGCACGATGGTCGGGTATGGGAAACAGCGTCAGAATATCTGCCGCATCCAGTAACCCCACATCGGAGTGCACACCGAGCTTCATCATGGCATTAAATTTATGCGCCCGAATGGTTTTGATATTGCGCTCCAGCTGGGTGGCAATTTGCGCGAGGGAATAGCCACACGACATATACTGCAAAATGGCGCGCTCGGATGGGCTTAGCAACCGTCCCCGATGAATATTCCAGTGATGTAACTTGCTGTCATTCGCCCGCCGGGTCTCGCTCAACATTTTGCTGAGCTGCTCCTGCAACGTGGCCAGCGAATGAGATTTCAGAAGAATACCGTGCAAACGTGACGGCGAAAGCTGGTTTATCAGGCTTGCTTCTTTTTCGTCTGACGCCAGGACAATGCGCTGAATCATGCCGTGGGTAGCGGTCAACTCCTTGATGCACAGCAGACAATTTCGTCGCTCTTCACGCTCATCGGAGAGGGAATAAATCAACGTTGAATACGGAACAGAATTAAGGGTGGATTGAAAACTGGCGATGTTATTAAAAAGGTGTACTTCGTAAGCATTCAGTGATGGGCTGGCAAAAAGGTGTTTCAGCCCCATAGCACTCATCATGCACTTTTCGACGATAGCGATATGTCTTTTCGCGGCACTCTTTTCCATTCGTCTTGCTCTCCATAGGCTGAGAATAAATTCAGCTCTTTCATTCCCTTAGTGCTGTTAATCCACGCGTACATTTCGGCATTACTGGTTAAAGAGAGTCGCCTCATGGCGCTATTCTTTTGCGCGCTTACCGTTTTATTACTTTTCTTCAGTAATGTAGCGATCTGATTAATTCCCCATCCTTTGCCGAGCAGGCGCAGTACTTTGCGCTCTGAAAAGGTCAACATGACGTCATCCTGAGCATCATGAAACTCTTCCGCCGCGGGTTTTAACAACGTCTGACTAATTCGTTCAGCGCGTTCACTCCCGGAACGAATCGCATTAACCACAACGTCAATGGACTCCATATCGGAAAGTAAGGTACTTTCTGGCCGCATTAAGAGCTCGACAGCGAAGGGATAAATGGCGCGCGGAACCAGATAAATCCAGTGAATATCCCGATACTGGTTTTGTAGCTTGTAAAACTGTTCACAGAGGCTGCGCGCATTGCGCGGGTCGCCAGACAGATCCGCAATGACAACAAAGGCACGGCGTAACTGAAGAAGCGTCAGCTCCTCCTGAGACCGGCTAAACGCGTGTTCGCAGTCTGGAAAATAACGAGACATAATGCTGCCGAGACCGGTTTGCATTATGGGTGATTTACTGATGATTATTGCGCTTTTACAATTTATAGATGACATTGGCGCTCCGAATCCATTCATAAAGTCATTTCACGTCTTTCATCCAGTTGAAATACCCATTTCTTTTACAGGGCGACGTAAAAATGTAATGTTTTTCCTTTTTCATTAGCTGAGCGAAATGAGAATGCGAAAAGAATCCGCATCACAAATTTATACACCGCCAAAATCGGCATTAATGTCGCAGAATCCGCACGAAATGTTAAGCCTCTGGTCATAATATTATCCTAAACAGGATATTAGTTATTCTAAATATAAAAGTTATAAATATAGATATATTAAACCCATAGAAAATAATAATTAGTCACCCTGCATTTCCGAAAACCTTAGGTCGCTAATCGGCTCAAACCTTGATCTAACCCAGAGTAAGCCTCACCGGGTTGTGTGCTACAAGTAACCCTTCTGACCATCCAACCGTCACTCTCTCCTCAGGGCAACAGATGCAGGCAGATCAGTCATCACAACGCACCGCCACGCGACTGTGTATTCAGTGCGGCCTTTTTTTATTGCAACATGGCGCAGAGAGCGCGCTGGTCGAGGAATTGTCCACACGCCTGGGGCTGGCGCTGGGGATGGACAGCGTGGAGAGTTCCATCTCGTCGAATGCCATTGTGCTGACCACCCTGAAAGCAGGCCAATGCCTGACCTCCACGCGCAAAAACCAGGATCGCGGGATCAACATGCACGTTGTCACCGAGGTGCAGCACATCGTCATCATGGCGGAACATAAGCTGCTGGATGCGCAGGGGATCGAAAAACGCTTCAGCCAAATCAAGCCGCTGCGCTATCCGCGCTGGCTGGTGGTGATGATGGTCGGCCTCTCCTGCGCCTGCTTCTGCAAGCTCAATAATGGCGGCTGGGACGGTGCCTTTATCACGTTAATTGCCAGCACCCTCGCCATGTACGTGCGTCAGGTGCTGACCCACCGGCATCTGCACCCGCAAATTAACTTCTGCATTACCGCCTTTGTCGCCACCACGGTGTCTGGTTTACTGCTGCGGATCCCGGCATTCGCCACCACGCCCACTATCGCCATGGCCGCCAGCGTGTTGTTGTTGGTGCCGGGATTTCCACTGATTAATGCCGTGGCCGACATGTTTAAAGGGCATATTAATACCGGCCTGGCGCGCTGGGCGATCGCCAGTTTGCTGACCCTGGCCACCTGTATTGGGGTGGTGATGGCCATGACGTTGTGGGATCTTCGCGGATGGGCGTAATCGAATTTATAGGGGCACTGGCCCAGGACATGCTGCTGTCGGCTATTCCGGCGGTGGGTTTTGCCATGGTGTTTAACGTTCCCCGCCGCGCCCTGCCGTGGTGTGCGCTGCTGGGGGCGATAGGGCATGGCTCGCGGATGGCGATGATGACCGCCGGGCTGAATATCGAATGGTCAACTTTTATGGCCTCGATGCTGGTTGGCAGCATTGGGATCCAGTGGTCGCGCTGGTATCTGGCCCACCCGAAGGTCTTTACCGTCGCGGCGGTCATCCCGATGTTTCCGGGCATTTCGGCCTATACCGCCATGATTTCAGCGGTGAAAATTAGCCATTTTGGCTACAGCGAAGCGCAGATGATCCTGCTGCTGACCAACTTCCTGAAAGCCTCGTCGATTGTCGGCGCGCTTTCGATCGGGCTGTCGATCCCCGGGCTGTGGCTCTATCGCAAGCGCCCCCGGGTCTGAGAGTTGTGTTCTCCCGCTGCCGTGGCGATAATCCTGTGTTCTCATGTGGCTAAGTAAGGAACGGATGTGTCTCACCCTGACAGCGAACACGCAGAAAACAGCGACGGATCCCGCCTGAAAGACAAAATTTTTCTCAGCGCCCTCTCGCTGTTTGCCGAGTACGGACTGAACGGCGCGCGCATGGAGCAAATTGCCGAGAAAGCAGGCACCACTAAACGCATGGTGGTGTATCACTTCAAAACCAAAGAAAACCTGTACCTGCTGGTGCTGGAGTATGTCTACACCCAGATCCGCGCCAGTGAAAAGCAGCTCAGTCTGGATGCCCTGCCGCCGGTCGAGGCGCTGGTGCAGCTGGTCGAAACCACCTTTGATTATCATGCTGACCACCCGGACTACATCCGCATTATCTGCATGGAGAACATGCAGCGCGGACGGTATATGCAGCAGTCGGCGCTGCTGCGGCAGGTGAACCGCAGTGCGCTGGATCTGCTGGAAACCATCCTTGAGCGTGGCAAAGCGAAGCAGCTGTTTAACCTGACGGTAAACGCCCGCGATCTGCACCGCCTGATCAGCAGCTTCAGCTTTCATTATGTGGCTAATAGCTGCACCTTTACCCTGCTGTTTGAAGACGGGGCTGACGAGCAGGCCCAACGTCAGCACTACCGAAAGATGGCGGTTCAGGTTGCCTTGCGTTATACCTGTCCATAGCTTGCACACAACCCAGAGATAAGGATCCCAACATGTCTTTAGAGAAAGTTGTCTATACCGCCAGAGCCAAAGCCACCGGAGGCCGTGATGGCCGCGCCACTTCGTCTGACGGAGTGCTGGATGTCAAACTGGGCGTTCCCAAAGAGATGGGCGGCGCGGGCGGTGAAGTGACCAACCCGGAACAGCTGTTTGCCGCGGGCTATTCGGCCTGTTTCCTCGGTGCGATGAAGTTTGTGGCTAACCGTGACAAAATCACCATTCCGAAGGACGCTTTTATCGAAGGGGAAGTGGGTATCGGCCCACTGCCAACCGGGTTTGGTATTGAAGCGAAACTGAATATTCACCTGCCGGGGATGGACGCCGCCGAGGCGAAAAAACTGGTCGATGCGGCGCACATTGTCTGCCCGTACTCCAACGCCACCCGCAACAACATTGATGTGACGCTGAACATTATCTCCTGATTTATCAGGGGGGCAGGAAGTGGCTATCAGACCTCTGCCTGCCCCCCTCCTCTCTGTGCTACCATAAGCCCATATCACGTCCGCAGTAATCCAGTAGAGAAGTATTATGTCCTCCAGAATCCTGACCACCAGCGTCACTGGCATTGATGCCTTTATGCACGATCCCCGCGGCGTGCTGGCCAATGCTGAAGGCGGTACCGTCGCCATTTTTGCCGATAACGCCCCGGCTTTTTATGCGATAACGCCACAGCGTCTGGCTCAACTGCTGGAGCTGGAAGCGCGCCTGTCGCGCCCGACCAGCGATGTCACTCTGGATAATCAATTTTTCGACGAACCCACCAGCGCCCCGATTGCGGTGCCGATGGGCAAATTCGCCATGTATAACGGCTGGCAGCCCGACCCCGACTTTCAACGCCAGGCTGCGCTGTGGGGCATTGCCCTCACCCAGCCCGTCGCCCCGGAAGAGCTGGCCGCCTTCACTGCTTACTGGCAGGCGGAAGGGAAAGTCTTCCATCATATTCAGTGGCAGCAAAAGCTGGCCCGCAGCGTACAGATCAACCGGGCCAGCAACGGCGCACAGTCAAAACGCGACGTGAATGCCTTTTCAGAACCGGATAAACAGATCCCCCACGGATTCCGAGGTGCCAAATGAAAGAGTTCGGCGAACTGATGAAGCGTCTGCAAAAGATCATGCCGGCCAACGTCAAACCGGCTTTTACCACCGGTGAAGAGCTGCTGGCGTGGCAGAAAGAGCAAGGTGAAATCCGCGCCGCGGCGCTGGCCCGGGAGAACCGCGCCATGAAGATGCAGCGCACCTTTAACCGCTCCGGTATTCGTCCCTTGCACCAGAACTGCTCCTTCGACAACTACAACGTGGAGAGCCAGGGGCAGCTAAAAGCCCTGCAACAGGCGCGCCAGTACGTCGAAGAGTTTGACGGCAACATCGCCAGCTTTATCTTCAGCGGCAAGCCGGGCACCGGCAAAAACCACCTTGCGGCGGCCATCTGCAACGAGCTGCTGCTGCGGGGCAAATCGGTTCTGATTATCACCGTGGCCGACATTATGTCGGCGATGAAAGACACCTTCAGCAACCGGGAAACCAGCGAAGAGCAGTTGTTGAACGATCTGAGCAATGTCGATCTGCTGGTCATCGATGAGATCGGCGTGCAGACCGAATCACGCTATGAAAAGGTGATTATCAACCAGATCGTGGATCGTCGCTCCTCCTCGAAGCGCCCCACCGGCATGCTCACCAACCACAACGTGGATGAGATGACCCGCCTGCTCGGCGAGCGAGTGATGGACCGCATGAAGCTCGGCAACAGCCTGTATGTCATTTTTGACTGGGAAAGCTATCGCAGCCGCGTTACCGGTAAAGAGTATTAGGATATTTTCCCGGGAACTCCGGTGCCGCGGGGGTTTATACTGCCTGCCACTCCGCCCCGGCGGGCAACCGACAGAGTAGCCTTTTATGAAAACACATTTTCTTCTCAGCGCCGCAGTAAGCGCCCTGCTGGTCACCGGTGCGGCACAGGCGGCGGCACCTTCCTGGCAGGATTCGCTTAACAGCGCCGCCAGCCAGCTCGGTGCGGGCAACAGCACTACCACCACCCAGAACGGCGGTCTCTCCCTCTCCTCCCTGACTGGCCTGCTCAGCAACGGCAGCCAGTCGCTCAGCGCCAGCAACATGAATAACGCGGCCGGGATCCTCGAATACTGCGCCAAAGAGAAGCTGGCCTCGATGACCGATGCCACCAATATTAAAAATCAGGTGCTGGGGAAATTAGGGCTGGAAACCCCGGAAGAGCAGCAGCAGGACACTAACTATCTGGAAGGAATTCAGGGTCTGCTGAACGCCAATAACGGCCAGCAACTGAATCTGGAAACCATCGGCAACACGCCGCTGGCGAAAAAGGTTAAAGCCCAGGCCTGTGATTTTGTCCTGAAACAGGGACTCAGCTTTATCTCCTGATCCTCTCGCGCCGCGACAAGCGTTGCGGCGTGTATTCCCCTGCATAAAGCGACGCCCGTCAAACATTGCATTTTCTAAACCAAATCCTAACAACAGCACATTTCCGTGACACTACAATTGCAGCTAAATGGCATCGCCATTACATTGTATAACCCAAAAATTATACAGTTAGTCCGCTAATCAGCGGCTGTCTTTGTTGAGGATAAGCTGTTGTCAGAGTTTATTTCTATTGCCCTGTTTATTGCCTCTGTAGTGATTTACGCCCGTAAAGCGGGACGTAATACCTGGTGGTTTGCCATCACGCTTCTGGTGCTGGGGCTTTTTGTTGTTTTAAACATTACCCTCTATGCCAGCGACTATTTTACCGGGGACGGGATTAACGATGCCGTTCTCTATACTCTGACCAACAGCCTGACCGGCGCCGGGGTTAGTAAGTACATACTTCCTGGCGTTGGCGTGGTGGTTGCGTTGGTAGGCGTGTTTGCTCTGCTGGGTTGGATCCTGCGCCGCCGCCGTCACCATCCGCACCATCTCGGCTACAGCCTGCTGGCGCTGGTACTCGCGCTCGCCTCGGTGGATGCCAGCCCGGCGTTTCATCAGATCACCGAGCTGGTGAAATCCCAGTCGCGCGACGGCGATCCCGACTTTGCGGCCTATTACAAAGAGCCGGGTAAAACGATTCCGAATCCGAAGCTGAACCTCGTCTACATCTACGGCGAAAGTCTTGAGCGCACCTATTTCGATAACAACGCCTTCCCTGATCTCGCCCCGGAACTGGGGGCCATCAAGAACGAAGGGATCGATTTCAGCCACACCGCGCAGCTGCCGGGCACGGACTACACCATCGCCGGGATGGTCGCCTCCCAGTGCGGCATCCCGCTGTTCGCACCCTTTGAAGGCAACGCCTCGGCCTCGGTCTCCAGCTTCTTCCCGAAAAATATCTGCCTTGGCGATATCCTGAAAAACTCCGGTTATCAGAACTATTTCGTGCAGGGTGCCAACCTGCGTTTTGCCGGGAAAGACGTCTTCCTGCAATCCCACGGCTTTGACCATCTGTACGGCGCAGAAGAGTTAAAAACCACCGTTGCCGACCCCTCTTACCGCAACGACTGGGGTTTTTACGACGACACGGTGCTGGATGAAACCTGGAAAAAATTCGAGGAGCTGTCGCAGTCTGGCAAGCGCTTCTCGCTGTTTGCCCTGACGGTAGACACCCACCATCCGGACGGCTTTATCTCCCGCACCTGCCAGCGCAAGAGCTACGCGATTAACGGCAAACCGAATCAGTCGTTCAGCGCGGTGGGCTGTAGCCAGGAGCATATCGCGGCGCTGATCGAAAAAATCAAAGCCTCGCCGTACTTCAAAAACACGGTGATCGTGGTCTCTTCCGACCATCTGGCGATGAAAAATAGCGCCTGGGATGAGCTGAACAAGCAGGATCGCAGCAACCTGTTCTTTATCCTGCGAGGCGACAAACCTCAGCAGGAAGTGATGGCCGTGAAGCGCAACACCATGGATAACGGCGCAACGGTGCTGGATATTCTCGGCGGGGATAACTTTATCGGCCTTGGCCGCAGCAGCCTCTCCGGGCAGTCGCTGTCAGAGGTATTCCTCAACATGAAGGACAAAATGCTGGCGTGGAAACCGGACGTTATCCGCCTGTGGAATTTCCCGAAAGAGCTGAAAGATTTCACCATCTACAGCCAGAAAAATATGATGGCCTTCTCCGGGAGCCACTTCCGTCTGCCGCTGCTGTTGCGCGTTTCCGATAAGCGGGTCGAACCGATGCCCGAAAGCGAATATTCGACCCCGCTGCGCTACCAGCTGGCCGACTTCGCCCCGCGGGATAACTTCGTCTGGGTCGACCGCTGCTACAAAATGGGCCAACTGTGGTCGCAGCCGCTGGCGCTCTCCACCGACTGGTGTGTTTCCCAGGGTCAGCTGGGCGGCGAACAAACCGTGCAGCGTGTCGATAAAGCGCAGTGGAAGGGCAAAACGGTCTTTAAAGAGACCGTTATCAACACCGACCGGTATCAGCACAACGTTGATACGTTGAGAGTGTCCGATAACGATATTCGCTACAAGGCGGATAGCTTCATCTTCAACGTGGCCGGTGCCCCGGAAGAGGTCAAGCAGTTCAGCGGTATTTCGCGCCCGGAAACCTGGGGACGCTGGTCGAACGCGCAGCTGGGGGATGAGGTGAAGATCGAATACAACCAGCCCCTGCCAGCGAAGTTTGACCTGGTGATCACCGCTAAAGCCTGGGGGGAAAATGCCAATAAACCGATTCCGGTGCGGATTGGGGATAAAGAGCAGACGTTAACGCTCGGTAAGGACGTCACCACCACCACGCTGCACTTCGACAATCCGTCGCGCAGCAGTACCCTGGTGATTGTCCCGCCTGCGCCGGAATCCACTAACGAGGGGAATATCCTCGGCCACTCCCCGCGCCAGTTGGGGATCGGCATGGTGGAGATTAAAGTAGTTAACGCTGAAGGCTGATTGACTCAAAAACAGCGCCCGGACTCACCCCGGGCGCTGCGTTCGTACGAAGCATGTTAGTAAGGTTCCCCGGCATCATTCGCCGGCGCTGCATACGCGTGGGCATGTTAGTAAGGTTCTCGGGAATTGTCCGGCGACGCTGCACTTGCGCGGACCTGCGGGTAAGGCTCTGAGGAATTGCCAGGCGGCGCGACGTTCGCGCGGGTCTACTCGTAAGGTTCTCAAGAATTGTCCAGCGGCGATGCGCTTATGCGGGCATATGGAGAAAGGTTTTGAAGGCCGGGTAAGCGTAGCGCTACCCGGCCATCTCCAGCGCCCTGCCTGAACAGGGCGCTGTGCTACATCAGAAGGTTTCCCAGTTATCACCGCTGTCGGCAACGACCGCTTTACGCGTCGTCACAGGCGTTGCAGCGGTTTTCACCGCCGCGTTTGCGCGGGCTTTCTGCTGATCCTGCTGAATACGGAACACCGCCACGGCCTGAGTCAGGCGGCTCGCCTGCTCTTCCAGTGCCGCCGCCGCAGCTGCAGATTCCTGCACCAGGGAGGCGTTCTGCTGGGTTACGCGATCCATCTCGGCGACCGCCAGACCCACCTGGTCGATACCGCGGCTCTGCTCATCGGAAGCAGAAGCGATTTCGCCCATGATGTCAGTCACGCGGGTAACCGCGCTGACGATCTCGCCCATGGTTTCACCGGCGCTTTCTACCAGGGTAGAACCCAGCTCAACGCGACCTACGGAGTCTTCAATCAGGCTCTTAATTTCGCGTGCAGCCTGGGCGCTGCGCTGTGCCAGGTTACGCACTTCACCGGCAACAACCGCAAAGCCACGACCCTGCTCACCGGCACGCGCTGCTTCAACCGCGGCGTTCAGTGCAAGGATGTTGGTCTGGAAGGCAATGCCGTCGATCACGCTGATGATGTCAGCAATTTTCTGCGAGCTACCGGCGATGTCACGCATGGTCTGCACCACGTTATCCACCACTTTGCCGCCCTTCTGCGCCGTCTCGGACGCGCTCAGCGCCAGATGGCTTGCCTGACGGGCGTTCTCGGCGTTCTGCTTCACGGTCGCGGTCAGCTCTTCCATGCTGGCTGCGGTCTCTTCCAGCGAGGCCGCTTGCTGCTCGGTACGGGAGGAGAGATCGTTGTTGCCCATGGAGATTTCGCTCGCGCCGCTGTAAATAGCGTTGGCACCATTACGCACGTCACCCACGGTACGCATCAGTTCAGCCTGCATATGACGCAGCGTATCGGCCAGCTGGCCCATCTCGTTAGAACCGTCCACCTCGATGCGCTTCACCAGGTCGCCGCTGGCGATATGGCGAATGCTGTCAGTCAGGCGGTTCAGCGGGGAGATCAGGGCATGACGGATACCGACCCAAACGCCGACAATCACCACCAGCACCAGGATCAGCACGCTTAACAGGATCCAGATAGCCTGGCTATAGGAGCTGTTGCTGTCATCGACGGCGGTCTGATACAGATGATCGTTCTGCTGCAGATAGTTAACGTACTGCTTCTCAAAGCCGTCCTGATAGCCCTGGGTCGGCTGATCGAAGAATTCATTGATCTTGCCTGCACCCAGCAGCTGGATCAGCTCGGCCAGCGCGCCGTGATAGATATCGTAGTTACGTTTGATTTCCAGCGCGGCACCTTCGCTCTGACGCGGGTCACGCGGCAGGGCTTCATATTCCGCCCAGCTTTTTTCCGCCTGCTTCAGGGAAGCAGAAGCAATCTGCATCAGATCGTTCACGGTCGCGCCGCTACCGATATTGTTCTGATCCATCATGTAGCGGATGCCCGCGCGGTTCAGGGTGTTACGGGTTTGCAGCAACGCTACCCAGCTGCTGTTAAGCGTGGATTGTTGCTGACGAATGGTTTGCAGGACGGTGAAGTTTTCTTTGTCATGCTTCAGCGCATTAAAGAAAAGACCACCGGATGTGAGTTGTAAAAGGCCAAAAATAACCAAAACCAGCAATAAGCTGGTAACAATCTTGATACGATTTAACATGATTTCTCATTCCACCAGACAGGTAAAGAATTTTCGGCCTGGAATGGGAAAACTTTACGGAAATTGTGTTGATGACCGAAGCGATCTACTCCTCTTCCTGGCTGTTAACCTGCCCATCGCCCAGCGCAATAAACGCCTGCAGCAGCGCGGTCAGCTGCTTCATCTTCTCGGGCGAATATTCCATTTCAATGCGCTGATAGGCCTCCTCCACCTGCGCCTGAGCCAGCTCATACAGCGCGTTGCCCTCTTTGGTGAGGGACACATACAGCTTGCGCTGGTCGTTGAGCGGCTTTAAGCGCAGCACCAGCCCGTCGCGCTCCATGCGAGTGAGGATCCCGGTCAGGCTCGGGCGCAAAATGCAGGTGCGAAAAGCCAGATCGTGAAAATCCATCGACGGATGTTCTGCCAGCACACGTACGATCCGCCACTGCTGCTCCGTCAGATTGTGCTGCTTGATAATCGGGCGAAAAAAGGTCATCGCGGTTTCCCGCGCCTGGAGTAGTGCGATAGTTAACGAATCGTGCATGGCGCTCCCACCTCAATATCATTAATAACGAAACAATCAATGCCTCACACGGCTTTACGGTGCCTGCGGCGCGGGTAAAAAGTCTAACAGATATCACATTAAAATTTCAACTTATTGATTTATATAAAAAAACAAAGACATGTAAATTTATTGTTATTGATATCACAAATTATTTCCTTCTGTTTGCCAAACGCACAGCGAGGGTCTAAAACCTATTCGTTAACATATTAATGAACTCAAAACCCGCCAGCCGGGTCCGAGGAGAAAGTAATGAAAGGTACTGTTTTTGCGGTGGCACTCAATCACCGCAGCCAGCTCGACGCCTGGCAGGACGCGTTTAACCAGCCCCCGTACAACACGCCACCGAAAACCGCCGTCTGGTTTATCAAACCGCGCAACACCCTGATCCGCACCGGCGATGCTATTCCGCATCCTGAAGGGGAACAGGTGCTGAGCGGCGCCACGGTGGCGCTGATTGTCGGCAAAACCGCGAGCAAAGTCAGTCCGGAAGAGGCCGCCGACTACATTGCCGGGTACGCGCTGGCAAACGAGGTGAGCCTGCCGGAAGAGAGCTTCTACCGCCCGGCAATCAAAGCCAAATGCCGGGATGGATTTTGCCCGCTGGGTGAACTCGCCGCCGTCGACAACGTGGATAACCTGACCATCATCACCGAGATCAACGGTCGCGAAGCAGACCACTGGAACACCGCCGAGTTGCAGCGTAACGCCGCTGAACTGCTGAGCGCTCTGAGTGAGTTTGCAACGCTCAACCCCGGGGACGCGATTCTGCTCGGCACCCCGCACTCGCGCGTGCCGCTCCAGCCAGGCGACCGCGTGCGCATTCTGGCAGAAGGCTTTCCGGCGCTGGAAAACCCGGTTGTCGATGAACGCGACGTCGCCATCGCTCGGGGTGCAAATCCTCACCCCACGCTGTTTGCCCTCGGCCTGAACTACGCCGATCACGCCAGCGAGCTGGACTTTAAGCCCCCCACCGAGCCGCTGGTCTTTATCAAAGCGCCCAACACCTTTAACGGCGACAACCAGACCTCGGTGCGCCCGGACAACGTCGACTACATGCACTACGAAGCGGAGCTGGTGGTGGTGATCGGCAAAACCGCGTGTAAGGTCAGCGAAGCCGAGGCGATGGATTTTGTTGCCGGCTACACGGTCTGTAACGACTACGCCATCCGCGACTATCTCGAAAACTACTACCGCCCGAATCTGCGGGTCAAAAGCCGCGACGGGTTAACCCCCATCAGCCCCAACATCGTGCCAAAAGCAGCCATTCCCGATCCGCATAACCTCACCCTGCGCACTTTCGTCAACGGTGAATTACGTCAGGAAGGGACCACGGCGGATCTGATCTTCAGCATCCCGTTCCTGATTGCTTACTTAAGTGAATTTATGACCCTGCAACCGGGGGACATGATCGCCACCGGCACGCCGAAAGGGCTCGCCGTCGTGCGCCCGGGAGATGAAGTGGTCGTGGAAGTGGAAGGCGTTGGCCGTCTGGTCAACCGGATTGTCAGCGAGGAGGCCAAATAATGAAAAAGATTAACCACTGGATCAACGGTAAAAACGTGGCGGGTAGCGACACCTTCCACACTACCAACCCGGCTACCGGCGAGGTGCTGGCGGAGGTGGCTTCCGGCGGCGCAGATGAGATCAACCAGGCCGTCGAAGCAGCCAAAGCGGCGTTCCCGAAATGGGCCAACCTGCCGATGAAAGAGCGCGCACGCCTGATGCGTCGCCTGGGCGAGCTGATTGACCAGAACGTGCCGGAGATCGCCGCGATGGAGACCGCCGACACCGGTCTGCCGATCCACCAGACCAAAAACGTGCTGATCCCGCGCGCCTCGCACAACTTCGAGTTCTTCGCCGAAGTGTGCCAGCAGATGAACGGCAAGACCTATCCGGTCGACGACAAGATGCTCAACTACACCCTCGTGCAGCCGGTGGGGGTCTGCGCCCTGGTCTCGCCATGGAACGTGCCGTTTATGACCGCCACCTGGAAGGTCGCCCCCTGCCTGGCGCTGGGTAACACCGCGGTGCTGAAGATGTCCGAGCTGTCGCCGCTGACCGCTGACCGCTTAGGCGAGCTGGCGCTGGAGGCGGGTATTCCGGCGGGGTGCTGAACGTGGTGCAGGGTTATGGCGCCACGGCGGGCGACGCGCTGGTGCGTCATCACGACGTGCGGGCCGTGTCGTTCACCGGCGGCACCGCCACCGGACGGCGCATCATGCAGAGCGCCGGGCTGAAAAAATACTCCATGGAGCTGGGGGGCAAGTCGCCGGTACTGATTTTTGAAGATGCCGATATCGAACGCGCCCTGGACGCCGCCCTGTTCACCATCTTCTCCATCAACGGCGAACGCTGCACCGCGGGCTCGCGCATCTTCATCCAGCAGAGCATCTACCCGGAATTCGTCAAACGCTTCGCCGAGCGCGCCAACCGCCTGCGGGTGGGCGATCCGACCGATCCGAATACCCAGATCGGGGCCCTTATCAGCCAACAGCACTGGGAGAAAGTCTCCGGCTATATCCGCCTGGGCATTGAAGAGGGGGCGACCCTGCTGGCGGGCGGCCCGGATAAACCGGCGGATCTGCCTGTCCATCTGAAAGGCGGCAACTTCCTGCGCCCAACGGTGCTGGCGGATGTGGACAACCGCATGCGCGTGGCGCAGGAGGAGATCTTCGGCCCGGTGGCCTGCCTGCTGCCGTTTAAGGACGAAGCGGAAGGGCTGCGCCTGGCGAACGACGTGGAGTACGGCCTGGCGTCCTACATCTGGACCCAGGACGTCAGCAAGGTGCTGCGTCTGGCGCGCAATATCGAGGCGGGCATGGTGTTTGTGAACACCCAGAACGTGCGCGATCTGCGCCAGCCTTATGGCGGCGTGAAGGCCTCCGGCACCGGACGCGAAGGGGGCGAGTACAGCTTTGAAGTCTTCGCCGAGATGAAAAACGTCTGTATCTCGATGGGCGACCATCCGATCCCGAAATGGGGGGTATGAAATGGGCAAGTTAGCGTTAGCAGCAAAAATCACCCACGTTCCGTCGATGTATCTCTCTGAGATCCCCGGTAAAAACTTTGGCTGCCGTCAGGGGGCCATCGAGGGGCATAAAGAGATCGGCAGACGCTGCCGCGAGATGGGCGTCGATACCATTATCGTCTTCGACACCCACTGGCTGGTGAACAGCGCCTATCACATCAACTGTGCGGACCATTTTTCGGGCGTCTACACCAGCAATGAGCTGCCGCACTTTATCCGCGACATGACCTACGACTACGACGGCAACCCGGCGCTGGGCCAGCTGATTGCCGACGAGGCGGTGAAGCTTGGCGTGCGCGCCAAAGCGCACAACATTCCGAGCCTGAAGCTGGAGTACGGCACCCTGGTGCCGATGCGCTACATGAACGCCGACAAGCACTTCAAAGTGGTCTCCATCTCGGCCTTCTGCACGGTACATGACTTTGCCGACAGCCGCAGGCTGGGTGAGGCCATCGTCAGCGCCATCGAAAAGTATGACGGCACCGTGGCGGTGCTTGCCAGCGGCTCGCTCTCACACCGCTTTATTGACGACCAGCGCGCCGAAGAGGGGATGAACAGCTACACCCGCGAGTTTGATCGCCAGATGGATGAGCGGGTGGTAAAGCTGTGGCGCGAAGGCCAGTTCAAAGAGTTTTGCAGCATGCTGCCGGAGTACGCCGATTACTGCTACGGCGAGGGCAATATGCACGACACGGTGATGCTGCTGGGCATGCTCGGCTGGGACAGATACGACGGCAAGGTGGAGTTTCTCACCGAGCTGTTCCCCAGTTCCGGCACCGGTCAGGTTAACGCCGTTTTCCCTCTGCCCGCGTAAGGAGCCACCATGCCGCATTTTATCGCTGAATGTACCGACAACATCCGCGAGCAGGCCAACCTGCCGGGGCTGTTCGCCAAAGTCAACGAGGCGCTGGCCGCTACGGGCATCTTCCCCCTCGGCGGGATCCGCAGCCGCGCCCACTGGCTGGATACCTGGCAGATGGCCGACGGTAAACAGGATTACGCCTTTGTGCATATGACGCTGAAGATTGGCGCGGGCCGCAGCCTTGAGAGCCGTCAGCAGGTGGGGGAGATGCTGTTTACGTTGATTAAAGACCACTTCGCCGGGCTGATGGACGCCCGCTATCTGGCGCTGTCGTTTGAGCTCGACGAGCTGCACCCGACGCTCAACTTCAAACAAAACAACGTGCACGCTTTGTTTAAGTAGCGCGCCCGCATGCCCGGTGGCGCTGCGCTTACCGGGCCTACAACGACCCCGAACCGTAGGCCGGGTAAGCACAGCGCCACCCGGCAAACAGCAGCATCAACCGTAGGCCGGGTAAGCACAGCGCCACCCGGCAAACAGCAGCATCAACCGTAGGCCGGGTAAGCGTAGCGCCACCCGGCAATGCAATGCCACAGGATATCGCCATGCTCGACAAACAGACCCACACCCTGATTGCCCATCGCCTGCATCAGGCGGAACAGACCCGGGAGCAGATCCGCGCGATCTCGCTGGATTACCCGCAGATCACCATTGAAGACGCCTACGCCGTCCAGCGCGAATGGGTAAGCCTGAAAATCGCCGAAGGCCGCACCCTGAAAGGCCACAAGATCGGCCTTACTTCGAAGGCGATGCAGGCCAGCTCGCAGATCAGCGAGCCAGATTACGGCGCCCTGCTGGACGATATGTTCTTCCATGACGGCAGCGATATCCTTACCGACCGCTTTATCGTTCCGCGCATTGAGGTGGAGCTGGCCTTCGTGCTGGCGAAACCGCTGCGCGGCCCGAACTGCACGATCTTCGACGTCTACAACGCCACGGATTACGTCATCCCCGCGCTGGAGCTGATCGACGCCCGCTGCCACAACATCGATCCGGAAACCCAGCGCCCGCGCAAGGTGTTCGACACCATCTCCGATAACGCCGCCAACGCGGGCGTGATCCTCGGCGGCCGTCCGATTAAGCCCGACGAGCTGGATCTGCGCTGGATCTCCGCCCTGCTCTATCGCAACGGCGTGATCGAAGAGACCGGCGTTGCCGCTGGCGTGCTCAACCACCCGGCCAACGGCGTGGCGTGGCTGGCTAGCAAGCTGGCCCCCTACGACGTACAGCTGGAACCCGGCCAGATCATCCTCGGCGGTTCGTTTACCCGTCCGGTCGCGGCGAGCAAGGGCGACACTTTCCACGTGGACTACGGCAACATGGGCTCCATCAGCTGCCGCTTTGTGTGAGGAGACGACCATGGAAAACGCATTCAAAGCGGCACTGCAAGCGGGCAAACCCCAGATCGGCTTATGGCTGGGGCTGACCAGCAGCTACAGCGCCGAACTGCTGGCGGGGGCAGGCTTCGACTGGCTGCTGATCGACGGCGAGCACGCCCCGAACAGCGTGCAGACCGTCCTCACCCAGCTCCAGGCCATCGCCCCCTACCCCAGCCAGCCGGTGGTGCGCCCGTCGTGGAACGATCCGGTGCAGATCAAACAGCTGCTGGATGTGGGGGCGCAAACCCTGCTGGTGCCGATGGTACAAAACGCCGACGAGGCGCGGCTAGCGGTGCGCTCAACCCGCTACCCGCCTGCGGGTATTCGTGGTGTCGGCAGCGCCCTGGCGCGGGCATCCCGCTGGAACCGCATTCCGGACTACCTGCACCAGGCCAACGACGCTATGTGCGTGCTGGTACAGATTGAAACCCGCGAAGCGCTGAAAAACCTGCCGCAGATCCTGGATGTGGAGGGCGTCGACGGGGTGTTTATCGGCCCGGCGGACCTCAGCGCCGATATGGGCTTTGCTGGTAATCCGCAGCATCCGGAAGTGCAGGCCGCCATTGAACAGGCCATCGCGCAGATCCGGGCGGCGGACAAAGCGCCCGGCATCCTGATGGCGAATGAACAGCTGGCCAAACGCTATCTCGAACTCGGGGCGCTGTTTGTCGCCGTCGGCGTCGACACCACCCTGCTCGCCCGCAGCGCCGAAGCGCTGGCAGCCCGCTTTATCGATAACCCGGTTACGTCAGTTAATAACAATAAATCCGTCTACTGAACGATCTGGAGCGCACCATGACGACCTCTACCCTGCACCCTGATAATAAAGCCGTTGAACATCGCGTCATTAATAAGCTGTTTCGTCGTTTGATCGTGTTTCTCTTTATTCTCTTTGTCTTCTCGTTTCTCGATCGCATCAATATCGGCTTTGCCGGGCTGACGATGGGCAAAGATCTGGGCCTCACCTCCACGATGTTTGGCCTGGCCGCGACGCTCTTTTACGTCACCTACGTGCTGTGCGGGATCCCGAGCAACATCATGCTGGCGAAGATCGGCGCCCGGCGCTGGATCGCCGGGATCATGGTGGTGTGGGGGATCGCGTCCACCTGCACCATGTTCGCCACCAGCCCGGAAACGCTCTATGTGCTGCGCATGCTGGTGGGCATTGCCGAGGCTGGCTTCCTGCCGGGGATTTTGGTCTATCTCACCTGGTGGTTCCCCGCCTATCACCGCGCCCGCGCCAACGCGCTCTTTATGATCGCCATGCCGGTGACCATGATGCTGGGCTCGATCCTCTCCGGCTACATTCTGGCGCTGGACGGGCTGTGGAACCTGAAGGGCTGGCAGTGGCTGTTCCTGCTGGAAGGTCTGCCGTCGGTGGTGCTTGGGGTGGTGACCTGGTTCTTCCTGAACGACACGCCGGATCAGGCCACCTGGCTGGACGACGAAGAGAAGCAGACCCTGAAAACGATGATCGCCCGCGAGCAGGAGAACGCCGTGGCACATGCCGCCACGCCGCGCTCGACGCTGCGTGAAGTGCTGACCCCGGCGGTGCTGCTCTACACCCTGGCCTACTTCTGCCTGACCAACACGCTCAGCGCCATCAACATCTGGACGCCGCAGATCCTGCAAAGCTTCAACATCGGCAGCAGCAATATCGTGATCGGCCTGCTGGCGGCGATCCCGCAGTTTTGCACCATCCTCGGCATGATCTGGTGGAGCCGTCGCTCCGACAGGCTGAAAGAGCGAAAAAAGCACACCATCCTGCCGTATCTCTTCGCAGCGGCGGGATGGATGCTGGCCTCGGCCACCGATCACAGCCTGATCCAGCTGCTTGGCATCATCATGGCCTCAACCGGATCGTTTACCGCCATGGCGATCTTCTGGACCACGCCAGATCAGGTTATTAGCCTGCAGTCCCGGGCGGTGGCGCTGGCGGTGATCAACGCCATCGGCAACGTCGGCTCCGCCGTCAGTCCGCTGCTGATTGGCATCCTGCGCGATGCCACCGGCAGCTTCAGCTCCGGGCTGTGGTTCGTCGCCGGGCTGCTGGTCGTGGGTGCGCTGGTGCTGACGCGTATTCCGATGTCCCGGCAGGAGAGCCGTGCAAGCGTGCCAGACATGGCGACGCAGAAGATCCACTGAGGAGCGGTTATGTGTCAGAGCCCGATTACCAATATCGACATCAGCAAAGAGTACGACGAGAGCCTGGGTACGGACGATGTGCATTACCAGTCCTTTGCGCGTATGGCGGCCTTTTTTGGCCGCGATATGCAGGCCCATCGCCACGACCGCTATTTTCAGATGCACTTTCTTGATACCGGGCAGATCGAGCTGCAGCTGGACGCTCACCGCTACTCGGTGCAGGCCCCGCTGTTTGTCCTCACCCCGCCATCGGTGCCGCACGCGTTTTATACCGAATCAGACAGCGACGGACACGTACTGGCGGTGCATGAAGATCTGATCTGGCCGCTGCTGGAAGTGCTCTACCCCGGCACCCGGGAGACCTTCGGGCTGCCGGGCATCTGCCTGTCGCTGGCGGATAAACCGGAGGAGCTGACGGCGCTCAGCCACTACTGGCGGCTGATTGAGCGGGAGTCCACCGCCCAGCTTCCCGGACGGGAGCACACCCTGGTGCTGCTGGCGCAGGCGGTGTTTACCCTGCTGCGCAACGCCCCGCTGGACGATCACGAGGCCTTCGGCATGCGCGGCGAACTGAAACTATTTCAGCGCTTTACTCAGCTGGTTGACGCGCACTTCCACCAGCACTGGACGGTGCCGGAGTACGCCAGCGAGCTGCACCTCACTGAATCCCGGCTGAACGACATCTGCCGCCGCTTCGCCAACCGCCCGCCAAAGCGGCTTATCTTCGACCGCCAGCTGCGGGAAGCCAGGCGGCTGCTGGTCTTTTCCGACAGCGCGGTGAATGAGATCGCCTGGCAGCTGGGCTTTAAGGATCCGGCCTATTTTGCGCGCTTTTTTTACCACTTAGTGGGCTGTTCGCCGAGCAGGTACCGGGCGCAGAAGGTGCCGGTGTCTCAATTTTCATTCTCCTGAAACAGCCTAAATAGCTGCGCCTAATACCGCTACACTTTTGCCAGACCATGTTTACCTCCCGGGAATGGACTGACAGTTTTCATAAAATGGTGAACCTTTCTCAGTAACTGCCACATCGAACGGCACTGATGGTTACGGGTTATCGTGTCGTGAAGCGCCTGCCATAGACACTCTGCGTGGTTCACCCACGGCGAGTAGACCGGCTGATAAATCACCCTGAACTTTGGGTTACCTTTCAGCCAGCGCTGTGTTTCCCGGCTCTTGTGAATGATGTAGTTATCCACGATAAGTGTGATGGTTTTTGCCCGTCGATAAGTGGATTTCAGGTGCTTCAGCAGGCCGATGAACAGTGCCGAACTCTTGCTATTGCCACCGACGTAACTGACTTTACCCGTACCACTGTGCAGCGCTCCGGCCAGGTAGTATTTTTCATTCTGCTCGGTGTAACAACACGCTTTTGTTGACCACGCCACTGCCAGTCGGCACCGATTTTGGGATTAAGGTGGATATCCACTTCATCTTCATAAAATACCGGATGCTCTGTGCTGCATTCGTCCAGCGCTTTGCGGATTGTCACCATCTTTTCATCTTTGTGCGAGTCACGGATGCGCAGAGTCGGTGCCGCTATGCGCCATACAAGCCCCGCTGATGGCAGCCAGTGACGGATGGTTCCGGCATGTAACCGGCACCCGATTATCTCATTGATTTTTATTGCCAGAAGTTCGCTACTGTAGCGTGAACGCTGATAGCCAAAATCAGTGGGAGAATGCTTTATCAGTTCACGGAACAATGTGCAGATATGCTAATACGGTCAGCGGGGGGCGCGTCCTGCGGGTAAAGAGACGAGACCGTCGGCTCCCGACAGCGTAAGCCAGTGAATCCAGCAACCGACGGAGGAACGGGCACAGAAGAGCGTTCTGGCCACACCACTGACACGGTCACCCCGGTGCAACATCAGCATGGCGGTGAGCCTGCGGGCATGGTTCTTGCCACGCGTTTTATGGATAGTTTTCTGCATCAGACGTCGTTCGGTACGGGATATGGGTGCTATGATCGGCATCGCTCAGTCCGGTTGGTGGTTTGTTTTGATTTAGCGATTGCTCAGATCGCGCAATCCGGGCTGAATTCCCTCAAAGTGATCGACTATTCCACGCAGCTATTTAGCCTATACGGTCTGTCGAGTGATTTGTAATTATCCGTATAATTAAGCTATTTGCTATTGAAGTTATTTCCAAAAATGAGAGAGAGCATCTCTTCAGGTTGAGTGTTTTAGGAAACAGACCGCCTTGAATCATTTTGTGGATATATTTTTCGACCGGGCCGACAAAGCATTCTTTAATCTCATATTGCCAGTTGGTCAGCAGTCAGGAAGGTAATATCGGATATCATGATACGACCTGTCCAGTTATACTAAGTAATAGCAGTACACAGAATGCCATTATGCTCACTGTCACTCCTCATCAGATATCATCTCACCGGAATTAATGACTTTCAATCGTGTTTTCTTGGCCTCCCTCTGCGGGGTTTATCGGGTATTGAACTGAACCGGCTATGAATCCCATCAGGCTTTTGCTCAGTCTTTGCCATATAGCTGAGAATATATTTCATAGCATTCACACCCATTTCATTATCATGCTTCGTCATCTCTTCACTTCTGACTCTATAATGGCGGTGAGGAATACATCGATGGGCATATCCTTCATTTTCAGTGACTCTCTCCCATTCTTTCTGTACCTCTTCAAACACTACCCAGGCTTTATTACGTAACTGCCCATTGATAAATATTGCGCAGTGAGCATGATAGCGATGGTCCGTTCCGTACTCTGCCACCCAAGTATAACCGGCAATTCCGTTAATATCGGCTAATCGACTTTCCAGCTGAACCATATCGGCGCACAGCCCATGAATATCCTGATGAATGAATTCAGATAAATGACTCAGATAAGCAAAGTCAATTCTCAAGAGAATAAGCTTTGAATATCGCCTGAATAGATTATCGACATGATGGTGTAATTGACATTCCAGTTCAGGACAAGTCGGGTGATTAGGGTTTGTGATACTGTGTGTACTCATGCTGTATTCCTCATAATGTCGTTTCATGAACATGTGAGGAGGGCGTGATTTTTAATTTGACCGATATCGTTATCGGTTTGAATGGGTTTGTTTATGTGGATTAAAATTTATCGCGGGACAAGTAATTATCACAATAAAAGTAATAACCTTATTTAATCATAACGGCCCGCACTTTGTATGGTGGTATTCCGGTATATGTTTTTTATCCTTTGTTTATTAGGTACCAATGGCAAAGCAGCTCGCACTGTAGAAGCGAAGGGCTGTGTGGTTAAATGGTACTGTTTATCCTCATTGAGACCGGTTCTTCATAGCGATGTATTGCTCAAACATTCAGATTAGTTACGATAAAACTTCGGCATAATCGCGATAATTTTGTGACAAAATAACTATAAAGCCATAAAAATTTACGGTAAAGTCACGGTGTGATTGCTTACATTGGATGAATACTAATGAACCGTTATAATTACGTCTCGGAAAGAGATGTCAGAAAATGCCAGTTTTATGTTCGTTATATGGAAAGAAAGGCTCGTACAGAAATAAGACTTCTTCATGACTTTGAATGGCTCGATAAATCAGGCAACGTGGAGGAAATGTGTTACTGGATTAATAAAGAACTCGGTTATTATTTCAGAAAGGATGAAAAGGATATAGAGGAGTTCGTAACTAGAATGACAGCGGCCTGCAATGATGAGATATTACCATTGGTGGAATTCGACTGGGTAAAACATGACAGCCGAATTTGTTTGTGGTTATGGCATCAAATTATTCGTTATAGTTATAGACGTGGTGATGCATTTCCAGAACACAGAGGGAGATTCGAAGCTCTGGTAGAACATTTTGATTCTCTGAATGAATCAGGCAACCAAAAAAGAAAATTACTGAACAAATTCAGAGGTGACTGGCAAAGAAAAGGGAATACACCTGACCCCTTTGTTAGTGAAAGTACAGAGGTAATAAATTATCTTTGGCGTTACTCGATAAAACTACATGCTAATATCACTAGGAACTTTTCGCCGATTAGTGATGGAGACAGGAAGATATGCCTGACCGGTTTTTATGACTGTATCTTGGATACGCCGGAGAAAAAAGAGTTGTTTCTGAGAAAGATAAAAAGCGCACTATCTTCTTATAAACACCGAATAAAGGCAGGCAAGGGAAATATTAATAAGAAATTCTTGCTATCCCTGAAAAATAACGAAAAACTGGATGAGATGATTATGCACGCTGGTATCAAACGTGATGATTTTATCAATCGCCTTATTGCTGAGGAATATGAACGGCGTAAAAGTACAAAAGGACAATATTAAATAATTTTCAGTTATATATTACTCAAGTGAATTTTGAGGAATACGTCTGTATTCCTCTTCTTTTAGCTATTCACAAAGGTGATATCTATGGACGAAAAATCGGCACTTAAATTATTACACTCCCCCCTTGAACTCCTGCCCTCTGCTGTAGCCCGAGGAATTATACAGCGTCTGGACAGCGTCATTAATTACCAGCCTGTTATTGGTATTATGGGTAAAACAGGTGCGGGCAAATCCAGCCTGTGTAATGCCTTGTTTCAGAAACCGGTATCGGCAGTCGGTCATTCCCGGGCATGTACTCGTGAACCCCAGAGTTTTCACTTAAAGGCGGGTAACCGAATTGTGACGCTTATTGATCTGCCTGGTGTGGGAGAAAGTCAGGAATATGATGAAGAATATCGCGCACTTTACCAGTCTGTGTTGCCTGAGCTGGATTTGATACTCTGGCTGATTAAGGCAGATGACCGGGCGCTGTCGGTCGATGGGGAGTTCTGGCATAACGTCTTACGACCCGGAACACAGCATAACGATAAGGTTCTGGTCATCGTTTCGCAGGGAGACAAAACAGAACCCTGTCGTGAATGGAATGGTGCGTTGAATACGCCTTCAGCTGCTCAGTTAGTTCACATGCAGGATAAAACTGACGTTATTCGCCGCTTATTCTGTGCCCCGTCACTCCCTGTCGTGGCAGTCTCTGCGGACACAGGATGGCAAATGCAGACACTGGTAGAAACAATGTTTAACTCTCTTCCAGCCCGCTCCAGCAGTGCGGTCAGTTCCCTGGTTAACCCTCTTTACCGTAACGAAACCGTATTAAAAAAAGCCCGTCAGGATTTCGGTGATGTACTTGATGAAACGCTGAGTGCCTGCGTTGACGAGTATCCGCTTCCCCGCGCGGTCACCCATATTGTCCGTAAAGTCATTGATACCGTAGTCAGCACAGCCCGTAGCATCTGGAATTTCTTCTTTTGACTCTCTTAAAGCTTCTGCCAGTTGGCAGAAGCTATACCCGCTATCAGAGAGCCCATTATGTCACGATTAGCATCCCGCTTTGAGACGGTGAATCTCGTTCGCCGTGACCGTCCGTTAACCCATGAGGAACTCATGATTGTGTGCCGAGTGTATTCTGTGAAGAAAAACATGAATACTTTAATGAACGTTACACATATATTCCTACCATTATATTGCTGGATAATCTGAAGAGTGAAGGGTTTCAGTCCTTCTGCGCATGGCAGACCCGTGTTCGGAACCCGGACAAACGCGAGCATAACAAACATATGCTTCGCCTGCATCGTGAAGGATATATTCCCAGTAAACAAGTTCCAGAGATCATATTGCTGAACAGCCATGATGGCGTCAGCCCCCCACCAGATGTTGTCGGGTTTATTCAAGCCATTTTGTCAGAATAGTTTGATTTGCGACGAGAACTTTGGCGAGGTACGTGTGCCCCACAAAGGCAACGTGGTGCAGAAAGTCATTTAGGGGCGTATGAAGTGCTGGGTATCTTTGACCGTGTGGAGGAGGAAAGCGATGTCATGGAATCTTTGCTCTTATTACCGCCCGCCCATCAAGCGTTAGCAAAGCGGCATTAACCTGGCGTTTTGAAGAAGAACACCAGTCAGTGATCGAATCACAAATCCTTTCCCCGCGTCACTGGAAGGATGAAAGTAACGATTTGTGGACGACGTTCCAGCACATTCAGAAAAACCTGGCTAAGGGTGGATTGTTGGGACGTACAGCTAAAGGTGGCTGCGCTCATAGCCGGGCAGTTAAAGGCATCGATGGATACGTGAAGTTCAATCGCGCCCTGTGGATAATGGCCGAGAATATGCTGCAACTGGCTTCCTGAAGTGCAAATAATGATTGACTGCGCCAGTCAATAACTGAAAACCGGTCAACAGTAACGCCTTGGCTACCTTCTGCACATTGTTGGCATTGTTGGCATTGTTGTGACTTAAACACGGCAATTTATCGCGATCCTGCTACTTAACACATTTAATCCGGAAATTAAGAATATGAAAAATAAAACCACTTCATTGCGTGTATTATCGGGCGTTACTCTGGTTACAAGATCATTATTAATCCCAGTTGCCGATCATGCTGGAAATTACGGCGATTATATTACATACAGTCTTATTAATCATTGCAGTAATGCAGTGAACCAAGGCTTACACGCCTGCACTTACCAAAGCCTGTTAAATCAGCAGATGTTACCAACGGTGCAAAACTGATCCACCCCAGCGGTTGAAAATTGATCCAGGGGTTAATCTGCTCCTCTGAATACAGGGGAGCTTATGATCACTTTTGAGATTCGTATGGAAATTAAAGCCCTGCACAAGCGGGGAATGAGTATCCGGACCATTGCCAGGGAGCTGGGTATTTCGCGCAATACTGTCCGCAGCCACCTGAAAGCCAAATCTGAAAAGCCGCAGTATTCACCACGCCCGGCACCATCATCACTGCTCGATGAATACCGTGATTACATCTCTAAGCGGATCAGCGATGCGCATCCCTACAAAATCCCGGCGACCGTTATTGCCAGTGAAATCATGGAGCTGGGCTATCGTGGAGGGCTTACTATCCTGAGAGAGTTCATCCGTAAACAGACCCTGCCAGCACAGGCAGAACCGGTCGTTCGCTTCGAAACCGAGCCCGGACGGCAGATGCAGGTTGACTGGGGGACCATGCGAAACGGCAAGTCACCCCTGCATGTGTTCGTCGCTGTTCTGGGATACAGCAGAATGCTTTACATCGAGTTCACCGACAACATGCGCTACGACACGCTGGAAGCCTGTCACCGCAATGCGTTCAGCTTCTTCGGCGGTGTACCGCAGGAAGTCCTGTACGACAATATGAAAACGGTGGTGCTGCAGCGTGATGCTTACCAGACCGGGCAGCACCGGTTCCATCCTTCCCTGTGGCAGTTCGGCAAAGAGATGGGCTTCTCTCCCCGCCTGTGCCGTCCCTTCAGGGCGCAGACTAAAGGCAAGGTGGAGAGGATGGTGCAGTACGCCCGCAACAGCTTCTATATCCCGTTAATGACACGCCTGCGTCCGATGGGGATCACCGTCGATGTTGAAACCGCAAACCGTTACGGCCTGCGCTGGCTGTACGATGTGGCCAATCAACGTAAGCATGAAACTATCCAGACCCGCCCCTGCGATCGCTGGGTGGAGGAACAGCAATCCATGCTGGCACTGCCACCGGAGAAAAAACAGTATGACGTGCAGGTTGATGAAAGCCTGATGACCTTCGACAGGCAGCCGTTGCATCATCCGCTCTCCATCTATGACACGTTCTGCAGAGGAGCCGCATGATGGTCGAACTGCAACATCAACGGCTGATGGTGCTTGCCGAACAGCTCCAGCTGGACAGTCTTATCGGCGCAGCGCCGGCGCTGTCGCAACAGGCGGTGGATCAGGAATGGAGCTACATGGACTTCCTGGAGCACCTGTTACATGAGGAGAAACTGGCCCGGCATCAGCGTAAACAGGCGATGTACACGCGGATGGCAGCCTTCCCGGCGGTAAAGACGTTCGAGGAGTACGACTTCACCTTCGCCACCGGCGCTCCTCAGAAGCAAATCCAGTCGCTGCGATCACTGAGCTTCATAGAGCGTAACGAAAACATCGTGTTGCTGGGGCCCTCGGGCGTGGGAAAAACGCATCTGGCGATAGCCATGGGCTACGAAGCAGTACGGGCGGGCATCAAGGTTCGCTTCACAACAGCAGCGGACCTGCTGCTACAGCTGTCCACTTCACAGCGTCAGGGCCGTTACAAAACGACTCTCAATCGTGGTGTCATGGCCCCGAAGCTGCTTATCATCGATGAAATAGGTTATCTGCCGTTCAGTCAGGAGGAAGCCAAGCTGTTCTTCCAGGTCATCGCCAAACGTTACGAGAAGAGCGCGATGATCCTGACCTCCAACCTGCCGTTCGGGCAGTGGGATCAGACGTTCGCCGGTGATGCAGCGCTGACATCGGCGATGCTGGACCGGATCTTACATCACTCACACGTCGTGCAAATAAAAGGGGAAAGCTATCGACTGAAGCAGAAACGAAAGGCCGGGGTTATCGCTGAAGCTAATCCTGAGTAAACAAGGTGGATCAATATTAAACCGTTGGTGGTGGCGGTAAGTGGATCACTTTTTACCCGTTGTTGACAGCAGAACATAGATCTGTCTGGACAGTATGCACGCTGGGATGCAGCTTTTCAGAGCCGTGTTGAGGAACAGTTCTACGAACATACCTCATGATTCTTTCTTCCCTTATACAGGCCGCTGTTGTAACCAACAGCGGTTTTTTTAATTAAAGGAGCTGCTATGCCTCAACTGACTTTCGTGTCGAGCCTGCCGATCAGTGAACAACGCCTTATCCATCGCGCGCTGCGTCTGCTGGAGAAATACCTGCGCCAACCGGGGCAGTCATTTACTTCCGCCTGCATGGCTAAAGTCTGGCTGCAATTAAAAATGGTCAGCCAAGAGCGGGAGGTTTTTATCGTGATGTATCTCGATAACCAGCATTGCTTACTGGAGCAAGAAACGCTGTTTGCAGGCACACTCAGCCATACCGAAGTGCATCCCCGGGAAGTCGTGAAAGCTGCCCTGCGCCACAATGCGGCGGCAGTCATTCTCGCGCACAATCATCCTTCGGGAACGACCGACATCAGCCCGGCTGACCGTCATATTACTCAGCGGTTAGTGAAGGCGCTGGCTCTGGTAGATGTACGCGTACTGGATCACATCGTAGTAGGGAGTGAAGTTATTTCTTTTGCCGAACAAGGCTGGTTATAAGCATACCGGCTTATGAATGAAGGAGGGATTATGTCGTTTTCAATCTTTCAGGAATGGGGTCTGCAAAGTGATGTCATCCTGCGCTTTGGGGCAAGGCTGGTTCAGGAAGGGTACCTGCTGCATTACTTGGCTGATAGGGCCGGTTTAAGAGGAAATTTTAACCCGGAGCCACTTCAGAAAATTGACCAGACTTTTTCGCCTTTATAGAAAACTGGAAGCAATTCTGCATTCCGGTGAGTTAAATCCACGCAAACAGCAGCAGGTAACGGTTCATTTTGCCAGACTGACCTGCATAGCGGATACTCAAGCCAGTTACGGCTACGTTTATATCGCTATTTATCCTCAGGTTTCAGGCTATTGAGGCAGAAATTACTCTTACTGATGCGGTGCATTACACGATGGAACGCTAAGAACAGGTTTGCACTGACCTTAAGGGGTCCACGAGGCAGGAACAAGCTCTGTTAATGACTCTCACCGATGTCCTCAGTGCCAAGCGAGCGACCGGATTAATAAATAATTAAATGATTCAAGCCCTTTTTCTGGTTTTTACCCCAGCGTCTTTCTCTCTTTATTCCTCGCCTATCTCGCCTGCCATTTCTGGCAGTTTTTTTGTAGTGATTAACTAAAACGTAACTACCACCGCAGCGACATAATCCTTCCCCTTGGCCCCCTAAATAGCTGTTCCAAATAGTAGATCACCGTGAGGGAACTCACTCCGGATTGTGCGATCTGATCAATCGCCATACATCACAAATCAACAACCGGACCGAGCGATGCCGATCATAGCACCAATACCCCGTAACGAACGACGCCTGATGCGGAAATCCATCCATAAAACACGTGATAAAAATCATGCACGCAGACTTAACGCCATGTTGATGCTTCACGATGGAAACAGCGTCAACCATGTCGCCACAACACTTTGCTGTGCCCGCTCTTCTATAGGTCGCTGGATTAACTGGCTGACTCAATATGGTCTGGAAGGCCTGAAATCACTGCCTTCAGGACGACAACGGCGATGGCCATTTGAACAAATATGTGCATTGTTACGCCAACTGGTCCAGCGCACGCCTGGCGATTTTGGCTACCAGCGCTCGCGCTGGAGCACAGAACTGCTGACGATAAAAATCCGCGAGATAACAGGCTGTCAGCTTCATGCCTCTACGGTAAGAAGATGGTTACCAGCAGCCGGGCTTGTCTGGCGCAGAGCAGCGCCTACCTTTCGTATACGGGATCCACACAAGGAAGAAAAAATGGCGACAATCCATGAAGCACTACAAAAATGCAGCGTGGACCATCCGGTATTTTACGAGGACGAAGTGGATATCCACCTCAACCCCAAAATCGGTGCAGATTGGCAAGTGCGTGGTCAGCAGAAGCGCGTTGTAACACCGGGCCAGAACGAAAAATATTATCTGGCGGGGGCCTTACACAGTGGAACAGGCAAAGTCAGCTACTTCGGGGGTAGCAGCAAAAGCTCAGCACTGTTTATCAGTGCTGCTGGAACACCTGAAAACGACATACCGGCGGGCGAAAACGATCACGCTTATCGTCGATAACTACATCACCCATAAAAGTCAGCAGACCCTAAAATGGCTGAAACAGAACCCGAAGTTCAGGGTCATTTACCAGCCCGTGTACTCACCGTGGGTGAATCACGTTGAACGGCTGTGGCAGGCGCTGCACGACACGATAACCCGGAACCACCAGTGCCGCGTCATGTAGCAACTGCTGAAAAAGGTTGCCATTTTATGGAAACCGTCAGCCCGTTCCCGGGAGGAAAACATGGGCAGGCCAAAGTGTAGCGGTATTAGGAACAGCTATTTAGCCGAGAATTTCTCTTCGTGCTAACTATCTCTCAAAGGAATAAATGACAAAAGTTCAGACCGGAGTCCCCGGTAAAAACTACCCCGATCACAAATCTCAAACCCGCCTGAAAAGTACCCGTCGTTGTCCTAATCGTCCCTTCACGAACCCTCCCATAACGCTTCAATTGAGCAACAAAAACAACACATAAATTTAACAACCATATTCCGATATGAGGTCCCTATGAAACCTGAAGATTTCCGCGCGAGTACCCAACGTCCGTTAACTGGCGAAGAGTATCTGAAAAGCCTGCAGGATGGCCGTGAGATCTACATCTACGGCGAGCGCGTAAAAGATGTGACCACCCATCCGGCGTTTCGCAATGCGGCGGCCTCGGTTGCGCAGCTGTACGATGCGCTGCACAAACCCGACATGCAGGACACCCTGTGCTGGAACACCGATACCGGCAGCGGCGGATACACCCACAAGTTCTTCCGCGTGGCGAAAAGTGCCAGCGACCTGCGCCAGCAGCGCGACGCCATTGCCGAGTGGTCCCGCCTGAGCTACGGCTGGATGGGCCGCACTCCCGACTATAAAGCCGCCTTCGGCTGTGCGCTGGGGGCGAACCCGGCGTTTTATGGCCAGTTCGAGCAGAACGCCCGCAACTGGTACACCCGCATTCAGGAAACCGGCCTCTACTTTAACCACGCCATCGTCAACCCGCCGATCGACCGCCACAAACCGGCCGACGAGGTAAAAGACGTCTACATCAAGCTGGGAAAAGAGACCGATGCCGGGATCGTCGTCAGCGGCGCGAAGGTAGTCGCCACCAACTCGGCCCTGACCCACTACAACATGCTCGGCTTTGGCTCGGCGCAGGTAATGGGCGATAGCCCCGACTTTGCCCTGATGTTTGTCGCGCCGATGGATGCCGAAGGGGTGAAGCTGATCTCCCGCGCCTCCTACGAACTGGTGGCAGGTGCCACCGGCTCCCCTTATGACTACCCGCTCACCAGCCGCTTCGACGAGAACGATGCCATTCTGGTGATGGATAATGTGCTGATCCCCTGGGAAAACGTGCTGATCTACCGCGACTTCGACCGCTGCCGTCGCTGGACTATGGAGGGCGGCTTCGCCCGCATGTATCCGCTGCAGGCCTGCGTACGCCTGGCGGTGAAGCTCGACTTCATCACCGGCCTGCTGAAAAAATCGCTGGAGTGTACCGGCACCGCCGAGTTCCGCGGCGTGCAGGCCGACCTCGGCGAAGTGGTGGCCTGGCGCAATATGTTCTGGGCCCTGAGCGACTCCATGTGCTCGGAAGCGACGCCGTGGATGAACGGCGCATACCTGCCGGACCACGCCGCGCTGCAGACCTACCGCGTTATGGCCCCGATGGCCTACGCGAAGATCAAAAACATCATCGAGCGCAACGTCACCAGCAGCCTGATCTACCTGCCCTCCAGCGCCCGGGATCTGAACAACCCGCAGATCGACAAATACCTGGCGAAATACGTGCGCGGCTCCAACGGCATGGACCACGTGGAGCGCATCAAGATTTTAAAACTGATGTGGGACGCCATCGGCAGCGAGTTCGGCGGACGCCACGAACTATATGAGATCAACTACTCCGGTAGCCAGGATGAAATCCGCCTGCAGTGCCTGCGCCAGGCGCAGACCTCCGGCAACATGGACAAGATGATGGCGATGGTCGACCGCTGCCTGTCTGAGTACGACCAGAACGGCTGGACGGTTCCGCACCTGCACAACAACACCGATATCAACCTGCTGGACAAGCTGCTGAAATAAGGCAGCGGGAGGTCAAAATGCAACATGATGAACAACGTCTGCGTTTTCGTGACGCGATGGCCAGCCTCTCTGCGGAGGTCAATGTGATTACCACCGATGGCGAAGCCGGACGCTGCGGCATCACCGCCACGGCGGTCTGCTCGGTCACGGACACCCCGCCCTCGGTGATGGTGTGCCTGAATGCCAGCAGCGCCATGAACCCGGTTTTCCAGGGTAACGGCAAGCTGTGCATTAACGTACTCAACCACGAACAGGAGCTGATGGCGCGCCATTTTGCCGGGATGACCGGCATGGCGATTGAGGAGCGGTTCAACCTCTCCTGCTGGCAAAAAGGCGTGCTGGCCCAGCCGGTGTTGAATGGGGCGCTGGCGAGCCTGGAAGGTGAGATTAGCCAGGTACAGACCATCGGCACCCACCTGGTCTACCTGGTGGCAATCAAAAATATCCACTTAAGTGAGGACGGACACGGGCTGATTTACTTTAAACGCAGATTTCATCCGGTGTTAATTGAGCAAGAATTAACCGTTTAATTCCCTTTTCCCAGCCAGTCGCCCGCACGACTGGCTTTTTTTTAGCCAATATAATTTACCTTAGAAATAGTTCACCGCAATATATTCACGTAGTCGATAAAGAATTTTCTTGCCCCCACCAGAATTAATAGTCTTTTGCTATTTTTGCGTGTCTCATGTCCAGTTTGAATGAAATTCAAATGACAGATTGTTCCTAATTATGTAATCTGCGACACGAAAACATTTCCGTGAATAATAAAGTTCAAATTAGTTGTTTACTGAATAGTACCCCTGCGTCACAACAATAAAATCTACACGTTTTTTAACCGGAATGGTACTTTTCCGTGCGGTAGCCTACCCTTTTTTTGGATGTTTCGACTAAACGCCTGCGTTTTTTGCTGCTTCTGCACCTGCAAGATTTATCAACTGCTTAGCTATTAAAAGCGGTTGTATGCCATCAACATTTTATTTCACATGCCAGTTATTGATTTGTTGGAAAATATTGATTTATGAAGAACGTAACTCGCCTTCTGGTGATTTCGCTCGCCCTCATGCTGAGTGGCTGCGCATATTCTCCGAAGCAGGTTGAAGCATCCCGACCGCTTGTGAATCAGACCGCTTCTACCGACCTGCATGCTATGGCAGCTAATCTGCAACAACCTCTGAACACGCTGCCGCAGGGCGCATCGCTCAGCGCCAATGGCAATACGTACACGTTAGGCCAGCGCTATGTCTCCGCCCTTGGGCTGGAATGTATTGAACTGCTGCGTAACCGCAACTATAACCAGTCGCAGCGCGGTGTAACCTGCAAGAACGGGGATACCTGGTATCTGGTACCGCAGCTGGAGCAGGCTTCCGCCAGTAACCTACTTGCCGTGCAATAATTTTGAAGAGAAATGTTGTGAAGATAACGAAATTTCGGCAATTGAGTGCCGTTCTGTTGCTGGCTAGCGTCTCCTGCGCGTCCTTTGCCGCCCCCACCCAGCAAGAAGCCCAGGCTTTTGGCATGAACGCCCCGGCAGATAACGGCGATGGCCGACTTCAGCTTGGCGGCCAGCAAGCGATGAGCGGCCAGGCAAACACCACCTCCACCACCGGTACTTTTACCCAGCAAAACCGCCAGGGCATGTTACTGCCGGGCGAGTCCGATGTGCGCAAATTACTGCCGCAGTCCGAATCCGGACTGCCCCCGCCATACGGCGCCAACCTGTTCGCCGGTGGCTATGAAACCGAGCGCAGCGACGGCTTAAATGATAATTACCTGATCGCACCCGGCGATAAGCTGAATATCTGGATCTGGGGCGCTGTCAATTTCTCGAACGTGGTAACCGTCGATAATCAGGGAAATATTTTCATTCCCGACGTCGGGCCAATCAATGTTAAGAATGTGGCGGCGAGTAAGGTCAATAACTTAGTCACCAGCCATATCAGCGAAGTATTCACAAATAACGTTAATGTTTACGTTAATCTCCTGACCGCGACGCCGGTCAGCGTATATGTCACCGGGCCTGTGATCCGCCCCGGACAATATGCCGGGCAGTCCTCCGACAGCGTTTTATATTTCCTGAAACGCGCTGGCGGCATCGACTCCGACCGTGGAAGCTATCGTCATATTAAGGTGTTGCGCCAGAACCGCGTCATCCAGCAGATCGACCTGTACGAGTTTATGCAGCAGGGCAAAATGCCGAAGCTGTCGCTCAAAGATCAGGACGTGATCCTGGTTGAACCTCAGGGCCCGATGATCAACGTAGCCGGTAAAGTGCGTAACCCGTTCCGCTTTGAGCTGAAAAACAGCACCGCGCTGGGCTCAGAGCTTATCGACTACGCCCTGCCCCTCGCCAAGGTGAGCCACGTGGGCGTGATTGGCGATCGCTCCAACGGCCCGTTCTCTGTCTATATGCCGTATAAGGATTTCGACCGCATTCAGCTGAGCGACGGCGACAAAGTGCTGTTCAACGACGACATGCATGCGCAGGTGTACGACGTGCAGGTGATGGGCAGCTACCGCGGGCCGTCTTACTTCACCGTGCGTAAAGAGACCCGTCTGCACGATCTGCTGAACCACATCCCGATTGACCCGAACATGGCGGATTACGGCTCGATCTACATCATGCGTAAGAGCGTGGCCGCACGGCAGAAAGAGATGCTGGAAGATTCCCTTAACCGTCTGGAGCGCAGCGTCTTTACCGCGCCTGCCAACTCAGATGGCGAGGCGACCATCCGCACCAAAGAAGCCGAGCTGGTGATGCGCTTTGTGGAAAAAGCCCGCAAGGTGCAGCCGCTGGGTAAAGTAGTGGTTTCCGATAAGGGCGTGATCGCCAACATCCTGCTGGAACAGGGCGACCAGATTGTGATCCCGAACAAGACCGACCTGATTCAGGTGGGTGGCGAAGTGATGATGCCGCAGGCGGTGGTCTACAACAAAAACGCCACTCTGGAAGACTACGTTGCCTGGGCGGGCGGCTTTACCGACCGCGCGAACGACAGCCGCATTGCCGTGGTGCATGCCAACGGGCTGATGGAATTTAAAGACGGCGGCGATGTGATGCCGGGCGATCAGATTCTGGTCATGCCGAAAGTGGACAGCAAAATGATGCAGTCCATCAAGGACATCACCCAGGTCATCTATCAAGTTGCCGTGGCGGCCAACGTAGTTCTGAATTAACCCTTCAAGACGGGCTCGCTGAACGGCGAGCCTGCTTCAGGCCTTCTTATGCTTAAACCTGTTCTCAACCAGACGCCCCGCAGCTCGTTCCAGGTGCTGAGGGATGTAACGTTTGGTCTGCTTATTCGTGAACTGAAAACGAGATTTGGCAGCTACCGGCTGGGATATGCCTGGGCGCTGTTGGATCCGTTGTTGATGATTGGTTTGTTTAGCGCGATTTTTGGGATGCGTGGACACAGTGGCTTTGGCGGCGCACCTGCACCGCTCTTCATCACTGCGGGCTATCTGCCATTCATGTTTTTCAACAAAGTGGTCGGCCAGCTAAAATCTGCAGTCAATGCCAATATGGGATTGTTCTGCTATCGGCAGGTGACACCTTTTGCAACCTTCGTTGCCCGGTTTATTCTTGAAGCCATCGTTGGTCTCGTGGTGGGCTGCATTCTTGTTTTAGGGTTATTGTGGTTTGGTTTTGATGCCATACCCAGCGATCCTTTAGAAGTCATCATTATCTATTTCCTGCTGATGATCTTTTCATTTTCATTGGGGATCGTTTTTTGCGTATTGGGCAGCTTGTTTAAAGAAGCCAATAAGTTTCTCGATTTGTTGATGATGCCACTTATGTTTATCTCCTGCGTCATGTACCCCCTGGCAACCGTACCATCGCAGTTTCAGCAATGGTTCTTATGGAACCCGCTGGTACATGCTATTGAGTTGATTCGATCAGGCTGGATTGCAGGATATGAAAGCCCAAATGTCAGCGGAGTATATTTATCCTGCGTCACATTGGTGCTGCTGACCTTTGCGATGAGTTGCTACCGATTGAGCCATCGCCGCCTGATCGCCAGCTAAGCGAATTACAATGATCATTTTAGATAACGTCTCAAAGTATTACCCCACCAAATTTGGTCGAAATTACGTGCTCCGTGACGTGAGTATTACGCTGCCCCGCGATCGCAATATCGGTATTTTAGGTGCCAACGGAGCGGGTAAATCAACGCTGCTGCGCCTGCTGGGTGGCATGGATACGCCAAGCAAAGGAAAAGTAACCCGACACTGTCGTGTCTCGTGGCCACTTGCATTAGGGGGTGGTTTTCAAGGCAGCATGACCGGAAGGGAAAACACTCGCTTTGTCTGTCGTATCCATGGTGTACGCGATACACAGGCCATAGAAGAGTGGGTAAAAGAATTCTCGGAAATCGGTCAGCACTTCGAATTGCCAATCAAAGCCTACTCTAGTGGCATGAAATCAAAGTTTTCTTTTGCCGTCAGTATGGCCTTTGATTTTGAAATCTACCTGACCGATGAAATCACCTCTGTAGGTGATGCCCGCTTTAAACAAAAATGCATCGATGTCTTTAACCAAAAACGCGAAACCGCCAGCCTAATCATGGTCTCGCACGATATGAAGAACTTACGTCAACAGTGCGATATGGGTATTTTGCTGCGTAATAGCACGCTTGAGATGTTCGACAATATCGAAGATGCCATCAGTATTTATCAGAAACTATAACAAGCTAAAAAATCATGACCCAGCCAACACGCTCTAACAAATCTTCCGGTTTGATGCGCAAGCTGCACAAATTAAAAACCAAACCAAAACATTTTATTGTTGATTCAAGTGGTTACAAGCTTGCTCACCGTTCATGGAAAAAGAGTCTTAAACTCGGCAGCTTTCAATGGGTAGTGGCTTGTTTTGCCATAGCTGTTATCTACTTTGGACTGATAGCCTCGGACCGCTATGTGAGCCGTGCTGAGTTAGTTGTTAAACAGGCAGACCAGATTAAAATGCTGCCGGATGCACTTTCGATGTTAGGGCTTGGAGGCAACAACCATCAGGATGTGCTGCTCATCCAGGACTATCTCAAGTCTACTGATCTTCTTAACAAGCTGGATAAAGAACTGGCTCTGAAAGCACACTATCAGAGCCATAAAGTCGATTACTTCTCTCGCCTATCTGACAATGTCAGCCGTGAAGAATTTCTGAAGTATTACCGTGAACATCTCACATTACGTCTGGATGATATCTCCGGTGTGCTGACGATTGAGTTACAGGCGTTTGATCCTGCCTATGGTCAGAAAGTAGTTGGGGTAATGCTCAAGGAGTCCGAAAGCTTTATTAATAAGCTGGGGCACCAGGTCGCACTGGAACAGCTGGCCTTTGTCGAGAAGGAAGTTGATCGCGCTTATCAGCGGGTTCAGGCTGAAAAAACCAAAGTGCTTGAGTTCCAAAACACCCATCACCTTATTAGCCCGGAATCGACCAGTACGGCCCGCCTGGGAGTAGTAAGCCAGATTGAAGCTCAACTGGCACAGCAACAGGCGCAGTTGAAACAGCTGCAAAGTTATATGAAAGCAACCGCACCTGCCGTTGTCTCCGTGCAGGCCAGAGTCGATGCGTTAACCCAACAGCTTGCACAAGAGCAAGCGCGACTCACCGGCGCGGATAAAAATGCTATGAACGAAGTCACCGCCAGCTATATGGATGTGCAAACTCAGGCAACTCTCGCGGCCGATCTCTACAAAACTGGCCTGATTAGTCTGGAGCAGGCCAGAATTGAGGCCTATCGCAAGCTAAAACATTTACTGGTCATTAGCCAGCCAACACTCGCAGAAGATGCCGAATATCCACGCCGCCTCTATAACCTGGCCACCATCGGCGTCCTGCTGTGTCTGCTTTATGGACTAATCGTGATGGGTCTTGCAACCCTGCGTGAGCATCAGGACTAACAGCATTGTGTTTTAAATCAGAACCCATTCCCGGGTTCTGACCTTCCTCGACTCATCATAAAGTGGTCACCCTACCGATCACGCTAATTAATCATTGTTCTCATATTGAAGGGATATCCCATGGGCACTCAGCAAAGCAGCCGATCACAGGCGCCCCGTAAGCAAGCACCTGAAAAACAAACTAACACCGAGCTGGATTTTATTTTTAAGCGCCCTATTTTTTGGCGCCCTGCTTACATTGCGCAATCCGCCTGGTTAGAACATATTCCTTTTGCTTTCTGGTTAATCGACACTCTGCAACCCCGCAAAATTGTTGAACTGGGTACCCATTACGGCAGCTCCTATTTTTCTTTCTGTCAGGCAGTGACGAAGCTGGATCTCCAGACCCAATGCTATGCGGTAGATACCTGGGGTGGCGACGAACATGCAGGCCAGTATGGCGAAGAGGTTTATCGTCAGGTCTCTGAACACAACCAGCAGCATTACTCAGACTTTTCCACGCTGGTGCGCAGTACATTCGACCAGGCGCTGGAACACTTCCCGCAAGGCAGCATTGATTTGCTGCATATTGATGGCCTGCATACCCTCGAAGCTGTGCGCCATGATTTTGAAAGCTGGTTACCAAAGCTCTCTGATAAAGCCGTTGTTATCATGCATGACACCAACGTACGTGAGCGCGGCTTTGGGGTATTTCAACTGCTTGATGAACTCAAGCAGCAGTATCCTCATTTTGAATTCGCACACGGTCATGGGCTGGGCGTTATTGGGGTAGGAAGCGAACAATCTTCAGAGATGATGAACCTGTATGCTCTTTCAGGTAATCCATCTGCAACAAGACAAGTGCAAGAGGTTTTCTCTCGCCTGGGCAAAGCCTGTGGCTACAGCTGGGAAAACAGTGAAATTAAGCGCCAGATGGTCGCGCTGCAAGCTAACCAGCAAGCAGAAACTCAGGATGTTCTGGAGCAACAAGCCCTGGAAAGGGGGCGCCTGGCGGAGAAGATCACCGCTCAGCATCACACCATTAAAGCGCTGGAAGACAAGCTCGCACAACATGCCGATCAAACTGCTGAACTTACCCTTCAGAAGCAGCAGGTTAGCGCGCTAACCGCAGAGCTGGCTCAATCCAGTCAACATGCCTCCGAACTGCAAAAGACCCTCACCCTTTGTGAACAACAGCGAGACGAGAGTCTGGCAGGCCAGCAAAATCTGGAAACCTTGCTCACAGAAACCCGTGGGCAATTGACCCAGACCGTTACAGAACGTGACCTGATTGCGCAAGAAAAACAGACCCTGCTGGAGCAACAAACAGAAGCGCAGGAACAGCTGAGCGCTCTGCAACAGCAACTGCATGAGCAAACACTTCATCTTAACGAAGAAACGCAACGTGCCGCACAGCTAACCCTCGCACTCAATAAAAATAACATGGTGCTCAGCGAGTATTCACAGCAGCTCAGCACGTTACAGCAGCAGATTGATGAACTGACTAGTGCGTTGACTCTTGCTCATCAGCAGCAGGATGAACTCAGCCAGACTCTTGCGACTGAAGCCAGCCACTGGAATAAGGAGGTTGATGAGCTGACTGCTGCGTTAACCACTGCGCATCAGCAGCAGGATGAACTCAGCCAGACCCTCGCGACCGAAGCCGGCAACTGGCAACAGAAGGTTGATGAGCTGACTGCTGCGTTAACTACTGCGCATCAGCAGCAGGATGAACTCAGCAAGACCCTGGCGACCGAAGCCAGCATCTGGCAACAGCAAAAAGAAACGCTGACTGAAGCCCACGACCAGCTACAGACTCAGTACGATGCCCTGAGCACCGACCTTGCGGCAAGTCGCGCTATGCTGGAGCAGTATGAATCGGCTCATCAAACCTGGCAAACGCGTGAGCAGGAACTGGCCAGCGCCCTGGATGCTCGTGATGATGAAATTATTCACCTGAACCAGACCCTGGCAGAAAGCGCTCAGGCCATTGATAAACAGAATAGTGAGCTTGAGCAAACGCGCGACCAAATGGCGGCCTTGCTTCAGCGCCACCTTGCTGAACAAGCAGAATCTCAGCAACAGTTGAGCCAGCTGAATCAAAGCCTGAGCGAACGGTTTACCGAGATCGCGACGCTCACCCGATGGCTGGAAGAGCGTGAACAGACGTCAGCACATGAACAGAAAAAATTGACAGAAGAGCATCAACAGCAGCTGATTATGCTGAAGCAAGCGCTGAGCGAGCGTGTTAATGATATTGAAACACTGACCCACAGCCTGGAAGAGCGTGACCAGGCGGCAATTAGGGCGGCTGAAGAATATCACATGCATCAGCAAGCATGGCGTGCAGAGCAAGCCAGCATGATCCAGGCTCAGACAGACCTGCAACAGCAGCTTGCGGCTCTCCAGCAGCAAGCCACCCATCAGCAAGCTCAGCATGAAGCGCGTATTAATGAGCTGGTTAAGCAAAACGAAGCGCAGGAAGCCAGTATCAGTGAACGTTTCCGCGAACTGGCAACTATGACACGCCATACGGAGCAGTTAACGCGTGAGCTGCAACAAAAAGAACAGCAACTTCAGAAAGCAAAAGATCGCGCACAAAATCTGAAACAGACCGTGTCATGGAAATTGACTGCACCCGTGCGTGCCCTGGGCCGCACCTTTAAAGAGAGTCCAACAACCACATCAGCAGTTTCCATGAGCAACGCTGAACGTATTGCGGCATCTGGCCTGTTCGACGAGCTGTGGTATTTGCACCGTTATCCGGAGGTTGCAGACTCTGGCCTGTCGGCTATTGAGCACTTCATTCAGATTGGCGTTGATAAAGGCTACAGCCCAAGTGCTCTATTTGACACGCGCTGGTACTTACAAACTTATGCGGACGTGGCGCAGGGATCTATCAATCCGTTACTTCATTACATCCTGCATGGAAAGGCAGAACAGCGCCAGTGCCTGCCGGACAACATGAGAAAATAACAATGACAGTTGAATTCAACAAAGACGAGCTGCTCACGCATTTCGATGAGCAATGGTATTTACAAACCTATCAGGACGTAGGCCAGACGGGATTACCTGCAAGGGAACATTACAAACGTTATGGTTCACTGCTGGGTCGTAAACCCTGTGCTGACTGGGCCACGTCTGTACAAAACCCGGTAGCGTCCGCAATACATTTGTACTGGGTCGCGCTGAACCAACTTTCCGCAGATCCTGAGCGTATGCATGGATGGAAATCGGAAGGAAATGACCCCTATTTCATCCTTGATTTAAAACACCTGCCTAAAACAGGAAAAGGATGGTATCAGTTTAACCTGACGCTGGATTGCTCAGGAAAACAAGGGTTAGCCAAGTTCTATCTGGATACCGGAAAAGGGTTCAATGAATTTGAAACTGTTACGCTGCCGTACAAAAAAGCAGTAACGGCGAGCCGCCTGTTTTATTTCGAATCTCCGCTGGTTGCTCTGCGTTTCGATCCCCAAGAACAAGAAGGTGCTTTCTCAGTCAGTCAATTCGAAATCACGGCAATCAGCGACAGCCAAATAGAGCGCGCCTTGCTGGCTCGTATTCAGCAGGAACACCAGAGTTATCGTGAAATGGAATTAACGGCGTTAAAAGAGTCTATATCCTCTGAAAGCGGCAGCCTGTCAATGGAACGTCTGGTGGCTCTCTATAACGAAACCTTTAGTTTCACCCTACCTTCCGTGGACTATGAAGAGTGGATCGAAGCCGTCGAAACACCATCACTCCCCGATAAGTCAGAAGTTGCCGCGATGCTGGCTAAGATGCCCACACCGCCTGTGATTTCAGTGGTGATGCCAGTATATAACCCGGCAGAGATCTACTTACGCGCCTGTTTGGACTCTGTTATTGCGCAAAGTTATCCTTACTGGGAACTATGCATTGCAGACGATAAATCACCAAAAGAACATGTTCAGCGTGTATTGCGTGAGTATGAAGCTAAAGATTCGCGTATTAACGTGGTTTACCGTCAACAAAACGGTCATATCTCGGCAGCTTCAAACAGCGCCCTGGAAATTGCTAAAGGCGATTTTGTGGCGCTACTGGATCACGATGATGCTCTGCCGGAACACGCTCTGCTGTTTATGGCACAAGCGATTTGTGCGCAGCCAAAAACCCAGATTCTCTACAGCGATGAAGACAAGCTCAACGGTCGCGGCGAACGTTTCGATCCACATTTCAAAAGCGACTGGAACCCGGATCTGTTCTTCTCACAAAACTACGTTTCTCACCTCGGGGTGTATCGCCGTGAACTGCTCCAGCGAATCGGTGGTTTCCGTCTGGGTGTAGAAGGTAGTCAGGATCAGGATCTCCTGCTGCGTTGCCTGCCACATGTGCAAGCTGATCAGATTGTGCATATACCTCGTGTGCTCTACCACTGGCGTACCATTGAAGGTTCAACAGCGCTTGCTTCAGGCGAGAAAAGCTATACTACCGATGCAGGTATCAAAGCCTTACGCGATTATTTTGCAAGCCAGCAACCGGGTGTTGAAGTAGATGCCGGTCTGGTACCAAACACCTATCGCGTACGTTATCCAATACCCGAACCCGCACCGCTGGTTAGCTTGTTGATACCTACCCGTGACCGTCGTTCGCTGACTGAGACTGCGGTGCGCAGTATTCTTGAGAAGAGCACTTATACCAATTTCGAGATACTTATTCTGGATAACGGCAGCGTCGAAGCCGACACACTGGAATTTTTCCGCGAAATCCAACAGGAAGATCGTCGTGTTAAAGTGCTGGCATATGACTTCCCGTTTAACTACTCAGCTATTAATAATTTCGGTGCCCGTCATGCTAAAGGCTCTGTTATTGGCCTGGTCAATAACGATGTCGAAGTGATCAACCCAGAATGGTTAACCGAAATGGTCAGCCAGTGCCTGCGTCCTGAAATTGGTTGCGTAGGTGCCAAACTCTATTACAGCAACGACACCGTACAACACGGTGGGGTTATTCTGGGGATTGGTGGTGTCGGTGGGCACTCACATAAACATTTTCCTCGTCATCATCCTGGCTATTTCAGTCGCCTTGTGCTGACTCAGTCTCTTTCTGCTGTCACTGCCGCTTGTTTGCTGGTTCGTAAGGAGATTTTCGATTTAGTTTCTGGCCTCGATGAAGAAAATCTCAAGGTTGCGTTCAACGATGTGGATTTTTGCCTCAAGGTACGTGAAGCAGGATATCGCAACCTCTGGACGCCTTATGCAGAACTATATCATTACGAATCAATCAGCCGCGGAGCGGAAGATTCACCTGAGAAAATTGCTCGCTTTGCTAAGGAAGTCAATTATATGAAAGAGAAATGGAAGGATTATCTACTTCATGATTATTATTACAACCTAAACCTGACGAAACAGAAAGAAGATTTTTCCATTTCCGGAGTATAAGATGACAAATTACATTACACGACAAGTTAAAGTCACCAAATTACAGCATGGCATCAAAAACTTAGTTTTTGCGATTGACAACCCTATAACAGAGGTTATTAATCTATTTAGATCATCAATGATTAAAATCTCAGGATGGGTCCTTTATGAAGAGAAGCCAGTTTCTGTAATAATAAAGCAAAATACACTTGAAAAATATGTTCATTGTGACGTTGTGCGAAATGATGTTATCTCACTATTAAAAAAAGATGCCGAAGCATGTTGTGGGTTTGTTACTTCTCTAACTTACCCCAATAGTTTTAAAGTTGGCTTTTTAATAAATGACGAGCCAGTTTGGGTAGCAACTATTGATATCCTACCAGCACCAAAAATATTATTTGGTGAAAAAGGTCATCTATTTCTAGATAATGATTACAATAAGAGCGTAGAGCAATATACAGGCCGAACTCTTATTGACAGCGAAAGCCTTAATATATGGTATAACTATTTTCTCAATTTAGAAAATCACTCTCAGAAAAATAATTACAATTATTTATTTACTTTAGCACCTGCTAAAGAATTAGTTTTTCCACTTTATTACCCACATAGGAAAGGTACAATCACACCTGTTGAACAGTTCCTTGCTGCATTTAATAAATTTAATGTGCTTTATCCACTTAATGAATTGCAGGATGATGGCGAATTAACTTATTGGAAGCTTGATACACATTGGACTGACTACGGTGCTGGTTTGGTCACTAATCTCATATGTAATCAAATTGGTCGGGAACAGAAGAATCCATTCCCATTTTCTTATGTCGTGCAAAAGCTTAACGGTGATCTAGGAAGTAAATTACCAACTTTAACTACGCAAAATATATTACGCGCTGATTTTTCTGAATCAAAAAAACTAAAAATATTTGATAACAAAATCATTAATAGAGGATGGATACAAGTCTATGAAAATCCAAATGCATCTATAAATGAGAAGGTCATTGTTTTTGGAGATAGCTTTACTGTCAATATGGTCCCATACTTCGTCCAATTCTTTAAAAGGGTTGTACATGTATTATCAGGTGCAAGAATTGATTACGATATTATTGAACATGAGTCACCAGACCATGTCATATGTGAAATCACTACCAGATTCCTAATTCAGCCTCCAGAAATTAATTATACCGTTTCCGATGATTGTAAAAGAAAGATAGATGGAATGAGTCTACCAGAGCAAGGTGAGTATATAAATTCTTTACGCCATGACAACATTAAACAGCACTGTTTTTATATTGAAAAAACACTTAATAGATTGAAAAAAACCAAAAGTTCTATTAATACTTCAATGGCAAAAGTTTAATACTTGCATTCATTTATCAAACATATCCCATACAATGTGACATATACTCGATGAAATACGCAATTGACAAAGTATTTAGTAAAGGACTCATTAATGGATGGGTTGCTGCTGATGATGGTAATAAAAACACTATATATCATGTAAAAATAAAAACACCTGAGAAAACAATATATGATAATGTAGCTGTAATAGAACGCCCAGATGTAAAAGCTGTTGGCTTACATGAAACAGGTAAATGTGGCTTCTCATTTAATGCAAAATTATACGGTGTAAGAGAAGGCGACCTTCTATTTATTGAATTATCCAAGCAGAATGGAGAAGAACGGATTACTCACTCTTTTTTATATGCAGTACACAATGAGACGAGACTTAAATTTGATAGTCTAGAGATTCCTCGTGATGACTTTTCCATTATGGACAAGCCCACTGAAACAGTTTTGCAAGATCACCCTCATTTATTTGCGCTGAAAATATTGTTGATTAGATTGCGTAGAAATAAAAGAGCGAAAGGATGGCGCGGCCAATTTACAGGAGTGCCATACGAACATCGAGACAGTGACTGGGCGACATTCTACCATATTGTATCAACATATAGAGAGGCGATACTGAATAGCCTTTCGTCAAGAAATTTATTCTCTATTTCTGATACTATTGCAGACTTTTCGACACCTATTGAGCGTTGTGCTGCCCAGTCATTATCTATGTTCATGTTTCATGAACGGTTTTCACAAACATTGAATCCCTTAATAAAAGATGACAAACTTATCCACGTCAATGCTAAAACTCAATATGTTATATGGGATGGCATGCTGACAAATAGGCTTGAAGCGGATGATGCTTTAGATGTTTATTTGACCAGAACATATGAAAACTTACAAAGTGCACCATTAATCCTAAATTTCTTCCAAGTTTTAATAAAAAGAGCAATGTCTGAAAAAAACTCTATCTTTTATAGAAATTTAATACATAGCGAGTACTTTTCTGAAGCTTGGAATTTTTATGAAACGAAATTCAATGCTGATTTAAAGAGAGATTATGGAAGCATTATTTAAATGAAACCTTAGAATTGAATAAAGTTCCCTCTTATTTTCTCATAAATTCCAATCGGAGATATAGAATTGAAAGCCTATGCAATAATTCCAGCCCGCTCAGGCTCAAAAGGATTACCAGATAAGAATATCCGTGATATAAACGGAAAACCTTTGCTAGCATATAGTATTGAATTTGCAAAAAAACTCACTGGTGTTACAAAAATAATCTGTTCAACAGATTCAGAAAAGTACGCAGACATTGCCCGACAGTATGGTGCAGAAGTACCTTTCCTGCGCTCCAGCGAAGCAGCAGCAGATACAGCAATGGAAGAGCATATTCTTGCCGATTTAAGAGCTAAGTTTGCTGAGCATAATATTCCAGAGCCTGATATTTTGATTTGGCTCCGCCCAACATTCGTTTTCCGCTCAATTTCTGATGTTGAGCAATGCATTGAAATAATGAAAACCAATGCAAAGGCTACCGCAGCAAGAACAGTAGTACGCGCAGAAAACAGGCTTTATCATCTTGAAGATGGTGTGCTTACACCCGCATTTGATGATTTAGGTAAATCTATGATGCGTCGGCAGGATATGCGTCCTGAATACAAAGTATTTAGTACTGATGTATTCCGATTTAAAGGCAATAATTTTGGTCCCGATTTCTTAGGCCGTTCAGTCTACGCAGTTGAAACAAATAGTAAATGTGGGCTGGATATTGATGACCGTTTCGATTTTGAAGTTGTGAAGAATATTATCGAAAATAATCCGGAGTTAGTCAGTGAATATCTCTAAAGAAATAGTAGCGTTGCTATCATCACAACTGGGTAAAATCTTAGCGCTTCGTTCTGATTTCGCCCAAAAATCAGATGGTAGTTATGTCAGCAAAGGCGATCTATTGGTTCAAGATTTGGTTTTAGATTATTTGAAAATAGCTTTGCCAGATCATCAATTAATCTCTGAAGAAATGGCACCGTTTTCAGATATTACCTGGAACGAATATGGTAGCTATGTCGTTCTGGACCCTATAGATGGTACTGAAAATTTTGTATCCGGTCTAAAAGAATGGGGTATTGGTATTAGTATTTATACCAATGGCGTTCATCAAGAGTCTTGCATTTTCCTGCCTGAACTTAACGATTTTCATATCACCGGCATGCCGATGACTCATCATCTCTCTCGTATTCGAGGCCTCTCTTCGTCTTTGACTAAGCATGATTTACTGCAACTGGAAGAAGGATTTGAATATCGCATTATTGGTTGTTCCATGTACAATATGCTGGCCGCTGTTCGTGGCGCTTATGCAAGCTTTGAAAATGTCAAAGGCGTGAACTGTTGGGATATTTTGCCGGGTCTGAACTTTGCGCTTGAACACGGCTGTGAAGCGCTTGTTGATGGTAATCCTTATCAAGGCCAAATACTGTTTCCTACTCAAAAATACAAAATCAACATTAAGAAACAGCATAAGGAAATCGTATGAACCAAATTTTGAAAGAGTCAATTGCTAATAAGTCAGGCCGCGATATCGTTATTATCGGCAAAGGACCAAGCGTTGACAGCATTGACCTCTCATTATTAAAAAACTGCATCGTTATTAACACCAACGATTCAGAACTCATTTACCCTGGTGATGTGGCCGTGTTCCACCATGGTTGGGTTCTGGATATTTTTGATGAGCATGCGCCACAGTGCAAATTGTATGTTTCAGATCGTTCGCTCCCTGCTGGAACGAACCATATTGCCGCTGAATACGTACCTTATACTCCAGAATCGGCAGACTTCCTGATCCATCGTTTCTTCGAAGACACTATTTACATTGAAAGTGCCATCGTCGTCTCAGCGCTGAAAATCGCTAATCAAATTGCCAAACAGGAAAACGCCACTAAGAACGTTTATTTACTTGGTTTTGATTTCACCACAAAAGACGGCTTCACTAACAAAATCCCAACAGCGGCAATGCATGCTGAACCTGAGTATCAGGAACGTATCATTAGCAGCCAGGAACAGCTTCTGAAGATGCTGTTGGCAGAAAAATCACGCCTGAATATTAATATCAGCCATGTGGGGAACAAACCTTATAGCGTCTATTCTGTTGATGCCTTTAACCAGGTCTTTACTGCTCGTCACCGTGGCGTAACGCTGCCACAAAACAGTCCTGTACAAAACACAGCGAAAAACTATGACGTAAAAGTGATTGCAGAGATCACGACTAACCACTTCGGTGATATGGATCGCTTGAAGTCGATGATCGTTGCTGCCAAACAGGCTGGCGCTGATTATATCAAGCTGCAGAAACGTGATGTTGAAAGCTTCTACAGCAAGGAGAAGTTAGACTCTCCATATAACTCTCCGTTCGGCACTACTTTCCGTGAATACCGTCATGGTATTGAGCTGAACAAAGAGCAATTCGCGTTTGTTGATACGTTCTGTAAGGAAATCGGGATAGGATGGTTTGCTTCGATTCTGGACATGCCCTCTTATGACTTTATCAGGCAGTTTGAGCCAGACATGATTAAGTTACCTTCCACGATCTCTGAGCATAAAGATTATCTGGCCGCGGTTGCAGCAGACTTTACAAAAAACGTTGTTATTTCAACAGGTTATACGGATGAAGCTTATGAGGAATTCATTCTTAATAGCTTCACGAAGGCCCGGAACATCTATTTGTTACAGTGTACTTCTGCTTATCCAACACCAACTGAAGATACGCAGATTGGTGTGATTAGACATTATTACAATCTATCGAAAAAAGAACCGCGTATTATCCCGGGTTTTTCCAGCCATGATATTGGCAGCCTTTGCTCTATGATGGCGATCGCAGCCGGCGCCAGAATGATCGAAAAACACGTCAAGTTTGGTGACGTAGCATGGTCTCACTTTGATGAAGTGGCTATTGACCTGGTTAATGGTGATTTCGCCAAGTTTGTAACAGATGTGCGTAAGGCTGAACGTATCGTTGGTAGTGAAGTGAAAGAGATCCAGGCAACGGAGCACCATAAATATTGGATAGCTCCTAAATAACGCAATGAAACTGAAGTAATCATTGTCATTCCTGGCTTGTAACACTTTAGAAAAACTAAGCCACTTGCTTTGCAAGTGGCTTAACCAACGATAATAATAATATTAATCAAATCTAGAGTGTCTGAACCGGATGACCAATAAATACTCGCTTATCACAACACCACTTGTTACCTCTGATGAGCAGTTACGCTGGAACATTGATACCTCATCAAATCAAAAACCTTTAAAACTTACAAATGGCCGTATCGAGCTTTACGGCTGGCTACTGGCAGAAGGTGAACGTGCCCCACGTATCGCCATCAAGAATGATTACGCTACCTATAGCTATCCATTCAATGTCAAACGTCCTGATGTGATAGCTGCCATCCTGCAGCAGCCAGAGGATAATCATCCTCGCCTGAGTTGTGGGTTCAGGATTAACGTGCCCTTCTCTTCTAAAATCACCCTCGGACTGGAGTCCGATGGCTTGATTACTTGGCTGACGGAGTTGAATTTCTCCCCAGCCTGATAACTGTTTTACCTTGTGCCAGCTTTCATCGGTTCTGCTGACGCTGGCACGGTATTCCGAAAATCGGTTGGATAACAATTTGAACCTTTATATAGCCGCCATCGTTAAAGATGAATTTGCAGGCCTGCTTGAATGGATAGCGTATCACCGGGTTTTAGGCGTAAGCGGATTTATGATTGCCGACAATGGCAGTCGTGACGGAAGCCGCGAGTTGCTCTCTTCCCTGGCGCGTCTGGGGATAGTGAAAGTTCTCGATCAACCGGATTTGGTTAATCAAAAACCACAACTCCCGGCATACGAGCGCATTTTACGTAGTTGCGCCCGCGATATTGACCTGCTTGCCTTTATCGATGCTGATGAATTTTTATTGCCCATGTCGCCTGATGTAAATCTGGTTGATTTCTTCGTATCACACTTTAATGACGAAAGCGTCAGCGCCATTGCGCTTAACTGGGCTATTTTTGGTTCCAGTGGCGAACTTTTTGCCGAAGAAGGCCTGGTGACGGAGCGTTTTACTCATCGCGCACCGATTAAATTTAACGTCCACCACAACGTGAAAAGCGTGGTAAAACCCGAACGAGTGAACCATTTTCATAACCCACATTTTGCCGATCTGCGCTACGGTCGTTATATCGATGCGCTGGGTAACGACATGGTTTTGCATCCAAAACACGGTCCTGGCGTAAGTGCCGAAGTGGTCTGGAACGGCGTTCGGGTCAACCATTACGCGGTCAAATCACTGGAAGAGTTTTTACTGGGTAAACATCTGCGCGGCAGCGCCGCCTCGGCCAACCGCGTAAAACACAAAGCCTACTTCAAAGCCCACGATCGCAACGACGAGACCTGCCTGCTGGCGGCGGCCCTGGCCCCTAAAGTCAAAGCCGAAATGGCAGCACTACAGGCCCAGCTGGATGCCTTGCCAGCAGAGGTGAGTCCACAGAAAAACGATTCCTGGCTGGCAACGCGCGTCAAAAAGTTAATCGGCTAATCTACGTTTTTTCATATTTCGACAGGAGTCAGAAGCGGGCTTCCCCCGCTTCAGGGTAGTGAATCCACTCATGCAAAGCGATTACCACTGGCACACTCTGGCACTGCCAGACCCTTCTTTATCCCGCGCGGGGTGGTTTTTGATCCAGGGCACCCTGCGTGCCCGTCAGCCGCGGGGTGAAACCCGGCTGCGCTGGCAGTGTCAGGGTGAATGGCATGAACAGATCCTGCCGATCACCCGTCGCGGCACGCTTCAGGAGCTGGTGTGGTTGCCGGTGGGAGCCTGCCAGCCAGGGCTGCTCGCCAGCAGCGAAGGGGCGGAATGTGAGCTTAATATTACCCGTTTTGCGCAGGTGTCGGCGGCCAATAGCCTGTGGCGCCGTCTGCGCCGGGTGTGGCCTTTTTATCAGCGCCTGAATGCACAAAAGCGCAGGCGTCTGGGGCTGTCCTGGCACCTGTGGTTTACCGATTTACAGCAGGCTTACGCGCTGGTGGGCAAGATCCGCGACGACAGGCCGCTACACGCCTATGAACACTGGCTGGCTAATTTCGATATCGTGCAGCCAGGTGAGCGCCGACTGATCGATCGTCTGCTGGCCCGCTGGGGCAACCTGCCCCGCGTCTGCCTGCACCTGGTGAACGGCGGCGATGAGGCCGCACGCCAGCGCACGCTCGCCAGCATTGCGGCACTCTGTTACCCGGCAACCCATATCACCGTGCTGGAACAGCCCTCTACGGCGGGCAGGCCAGCAGGAGAATGGCAGTGGGCCGTTCCGGTGGGGGCGGAACTTGCCCCGGCCGCACTGGTGTGGCTGGCGCACCAGCTGCGTCAGACGCCAGAGGCGAAATGGATCTACGGCGATCACGATCTGCTGGATGAAAAAGGTAAACGCCACTCGCCGGACTTCAAGCCGGACTGGAACGAAACCCTGCTGCACAGCCAGAACTATATCGGCTGGAGTGGCCTGTGGCGGGAACAGGGCACCTTCGCCATCCCGCAGGACGGTGCCGAAAACTATCGCGGATGGTTACAGCTGGCCCGGCAGCATACGCCAAACGAGATCGCGCATATCCCTGCCCTGCTGATGCATGTCCCGGATACGCTTCCTCAGCAGGATGGCTACGAGACGCTGGCCAACATGCTGCAGGATCTGCCTGTTGGCGTGACGCTGGAGTCTGCTCCGCACGGCATCTGCCGCTGGCGCTGGCCGCTTCCGGAACAGCTTCCGCGGGTGTCGGTGATTATCCCCACCCGCAACGGGCTGGCGCATCTCAGGCCCTGTATTGAAAGCCTGGTGCAGCACACCCGTTACCCGAATATCGAAATCATGGTGATGGATAACCAGAGCGATGACCCGGAAACCCTGGCTTATTTTGATCACATCACCCGTGAATACGGAGTGCGGGTAATCGCCTGGGATCATCCGTTTAACTACTCGGCGATTAACAATGCCGGGGTGCGCGAGGCCACGGGCGAGCTTATCTGCCTGCTCAATAACGACACCGAGGTGATCAACCCTTTGTGGCTGGATGAGATGGTCTCCCACCTGCTGCGCCCGGGCGTCGGGATCGTGGGAGCACGGCTCTTTTACGGCGATGGCCGGGTTCAGCATGCGGGTGATGCCGTCGGGCCAGGTGGCTGCGCCGATCATTTTCACAGTGGCCTGACCGCCGATGAACCCGGCTACCAGCGCAGGGCGGTGAGTGCGCAGGAGCTGTCTGCCGTGACGGCGGCCTGCCTGCTTACCCATCGCCAGCTCTTTTTGTCCCTTAACGGCTTAGATGAAGTGAACCTGCCGGTGGCCTTTAACGACGTGGATTACTGTCTGCGGGTCGGCGAGGCTGGCTGGCGGATCGTCTGGACGCCCTTTGCCGAGCTTTACCACCACGAGTCGGTATCCCGCGGCAAAGATGTCACGCCCGAACAGCTGGCGCGCTCCCAGGGTGAGCTGCGTTATATGAAAAAACGCTGGGCGCAGCGGCTTACCCACGATCCTGCATACAATCCCAACCTGAGCTATGACCGACCCGATTTCTCACTAAGTCATGCTCCTAATGTGGTGCTGCCATGGACGAATTAATCAGAAAGGCACTCTTTAAACCCTATCTGAAGTTAAATAAGCAAAGCAGCGAGACACAACCGAACAGCTGGCAGGCGTGCCGCTCCCTGTTGATTCTGCATGAAGGGAATTCACCGACGCTGGCCTATTTTGAAGCAGCTATCCGCCGCCGCTTTCCTGATGCTCGCTGTCAGCTGGTGGATACCTTAACCACGTCCGCTATCGAAGTGGATAAAGGGGCGGCGATTGTCGTTATTCGCTTTATCTCCGCCGAGTGGCAGCGTGAGATTGAGCGCAACATCGACGATCTCTCCCAGGTGGTCTATTTCATGGATGACGATCTGTTCGACCCGTCCGCGCTGGGGGCGTTGCCCAAAGCCTACCGGACGAAAATCATCCGTCGTTCTGCGGCGCAGCACCGCTGGATCACCTCGCACTGCGACAGTATCTGGGTATCGACGCCGTACCTTGCTAATAAATATGCCCATCTCAGTCCCGATATCGTGGCCGCACAGCCCACGCCGCGGCTGCTGGCGGTTAAACAGCCGGTAAAAATCGCCTATCACGGCTCAAGCTCGCATCAGGCCGAAAAGTACTGGCTGCGCGAGGTGGTGGAAGGGGTGCTGGCCCGGTGCCCGCAGGCCTGCTTCGAGATCTTTGGCGAGCACGAAATCTATAAGCTCTATCGCGATCTGCCGCGCGTGACGGTACTGCATCCCATGAGCTGGCAGAACTATCTGGATTACACCCAGCACCACCGGGTCGATATCGGTCTGGCGCCGTTACTGGAATCAGAATTTAATATGGCGCGCGGGCCTGTAAAATTTTATGATTTCGTGCGCATGGGCGCGGTGGGTGTTTACAGCAACTGCGCGCCGTACAGCGACTTTATTGAACAAAATATCAATGGCGTGCTGCTGAAAAACGATCCGCAGAAGTGGATCGACGCCCTGACGCTGCTGGTCAACGCCGGGGATAAACGCCAGTCGCTGGCGAAAAAAGCGAAAGAATATTCGTACTCGTTAATCAGTTAAAACGGGACGGTAAAGGAAATCATGCATTTCCACCCTGTAACAGGCGTTGTAATCCAGAATGCCTGCCGCTAAAACACGGTCTGAACGGATAGCAGAGGCTGTGTTCTGGTGACCATTTCATCCAATAGAAAAAGTAAAAATCGCTTATGAAAATCCTTGTAACCGGTGGAGCCGGTTTTATCGGTTCTGCTGTTGTTCGCCATATCATCCGGGATACGCAGGATGCGGTGATCAACCTTGATAAGCTTACCTACGCGGGCAATCTCGAATCGCTGGCCGAGGTCGCAGCGAGCGACCGTTACGCCTTCGAACAGGTGGATATCTGCAATCGTGCAGAGCTGGATAGGGTCTTTGCCACCCATCAACCGGATGCCGTAATGCATCTGGCCGCCGAGAGCCATGTGGATCGCTCCATTACCGGCCCGGCTGATTTTATCGAAACCAATATCGTTGGCACTTACACGCTGCTGGAAGCGGCTCGCGCTTACTGGAGCGAGCTGGATGAATCCCGCAAGCAGGCGTTCCGCTTCCACCACATCTCCACCGACGAAGTGTATGGCGACCTGCCGCACCCGGATGAAGTGAGTTCGGGTAGTGAGCTGCCGCTCTTTACCGAGACCACGCCGTACGCGCCAAGCAGCCCGTACTCCGCGTCGAAAGCCTCCAGCGATCACCTCGTGCGCGCGTGGCGTCGTACCTATGGTCTGCCGACCATCGTCACCAACTGCTCCAACAACTACGGCCCGTATCACTTCCCTGAGAAGCTGATCCCGCTGGTGATCCTCAATGCGCTGGACGGCAAAGCGCTGCCCATCTACGGCAAAGGCGATCAGATCCGCGACTGGCTGTATGTGGAAGATCACGCCCGTGCGCTCTACACCGTGGTCACTACCGGCGTGGTGGGCGAGACTTACAATATCGGCGGCCATAACGAGAAGCAGAACCTGGACGTGGTCCACACCATCTGCGACCTGCTCGACGAGATGGTGCCGAAGGCCGGTTCCTACCGCGACCAGATCACCTACGTGACTGACCGCCCGGGCCACGACCGTCGCTACGCCATCGATGCTAGCAAAATGAGCCATGAGCTGAACTGGCAGCCGCAGGAGACTTTCGAGTCCGGTATCCGCAAAACCGTGCAGTGGTATCTGGATAACCAGCAGTGGGTCAACAACGTGAAAAGCGGCAGCTATCAGGACTGGATCGCGAAGAACTATCAGGAGCGTAACTGATGCATATTCTGCTGTTCGGCAAAAATGGCCAGGTAGGCTGGGAACTGCAGCGCGCGCTGCTGCCGCTGGGTCGTATCACGGCGGTGGATTTTGACTCTACCGATTACTGCGGTGACTTCAGCAATCCGGAAGGCGTGGCCGAGACCGTGCGTCTGCTGAAGCCGGACGTGATCGTCAACGCCGCCGCGCATACCGCGGTGGATAAAGCCGAGAGCGAGCGCGACTTCGCCGAGCTGCTCAACGCCACAAGCGTAGCCGCCATCGCCAAAGAAGCCGAGGCGCTGGGTGCCTGGCTGGTGCACTACTCCACCGACTATGTGTTTAACGGCAGCGGTGAAAAACCCTGGGTAGAGACAGACCAGACCGCACCGCTGAACGTCTACGGCGAAACCAAACTGGCGGGCGAACAGGCTGCCGCGCTCTGCACCCGTCATCTGATCTTCCGCACCAGCTGGGTCTATGCTGCCCGTGGCGCCAACTTCGCCAAAACCATGCTGCGTTTTGGTAAAGAGCGCAGCGAGATGTCGGTCATTAACGATCAGTTTGGTGCACCGACCGGCGCAGAGCTGCTGGCCGACTGCACGGCCCATGCGATCCGTATCGCGCAGGATAAACCTGACGTTGCCGGGCTTTATCACCTGATCGCCTCAGGCACTACCACCTGGTTCGACTATGCCCAGCGGGTATTCGCGACCGCTCGTGCGGCGGGCGTTGAGCTGGCTGTCACCCAGGTGAACGCAGTTCCAACCAGCGCCTTCCCGACACCGGCTAAGCGTCCACATAACTCACGCCTCGATACCAGCAAGTTCCAGCGCACCTTCGGGATGACGCTGCCGGACTGGACGATCGGCGTTGATCGCATGCTGGCTGAAATTCTTGGAAAGTAAACGCATCAAGGTATGCTATGCGTGCCTTGTTTTAGCGACACGGACCTTTGTCAGGGAGCGGCTTTTTTAGCTTCCCTTTACAGCAATCAAACAGATGGTAGTGAGGGCGTTGCGCCCCTCTACAGCAAAACAGAAGAATTGAAGGATTATGAACAAGCGTAAAGGTATTATTCTGGCCGGTGGGTCAGGGACTCGTCTCTATCCGGTCACCATGGCGGTGAGCAAACAGCTGCTGCCAATCTACGACAAACCGATGATCTACTACCCGCTGAGCACCCTGATGCTGGCTGGTATCCGCGATATCCTGATCATCAGCACCCCGCAGGATACGCCGCGCTTCGAGCAACTGCTGGGCGACGGCAGCCAGTGGGGCCTGAATCTGCAGTATAAAGTGCAGCCAAGCCCGGACGGCCTGGCCCAGGCCTTTATCCTCGGCGAAGAGTTTATCGGCGGCGACGATTGCGCGCTGGTGCTGGGTGATAACATCTTCTACGGCCACGATCTGCAGAAACAACTGGAAGCCGCCGCAGCCAAACCTGCGGGCGCCACCGTCTTTGCCTATCATGTACACGATCCTGAGCGTTATGGCGTGGTGGAGTTTGACCATGAAGGCACCGCAATCTCTCTGGAAGAGAAGCCGCTGGAACCGAAGAGCAACTATGCGGTAACCGGCCTCTACTTCTATGACAACCGCGTGGTTGAGATTGCCAAAAGCCTGAAGCCGTCGCCGCGCGGCGAGCTGGAAATCACCGACGTGAACCGTATCTACCTTGAGCAAGGCGATCTCTCCGTCGCCATGATGGGCCGTGGTTATGCCTGGCTTGATACCGGCACCCATGAGAGCCTGATTGAGGCCAGCAACTTCATCCAGACCATCGAAACCCGTCAGGGGCTGAAAGTGGCCTGTCCTGAAGAGATTGCCTACCGTCTGAAGTTTATCGATGCCGACCAGGTGCGCAAATTAGCCGCGCCGCTGGCGAAGAATGCTTACGGGCAATATCTGCTGAAAATGCTCAAGTAGTCATCATTAACTCCTGGGGCGTTAAGCCCCATTTATGAATCAGGCCGTAATCATGAACGTAATTCAGACCGCCATTCCCGACGTCTTCATCTTTGAGCCAAAAGTGTTTGGCGATGACCGTGGTTTCTTCTTCGAAAGCTTCAACCACCAGCAGTTCGAAGCGGCTATTGGCCGCAGCGTAAACTTCGTCCAGGACAACCACTCCAAGTCCTCTAAGGGCGTATTACGTGGCCTGCACTACCAGCTGGCACCGCATGCGCAGGGCAAACTGGTGCGTTGCGTGGCCGGTGAAGTGTTCGACGTGGCGGTGGATATCCGTAAAAGCTCCCCGACCTTTGGTCAGTGGGTGGGCGTGCACCTGTCTGGCGAGAACAAGCGCCAGCTGTGGATCCCGGAAGGTTTCGCCCATGGCTTTATGACCCTGAGCGACACCGCAGAATTCCTGTACAAAACCACCAACTACTATGCGCCAGAGAGCGACCGCGGTATCCGCTGGAACGATGATACCATCGGCATTACCTGGCCTACCATCGATACCGAAATCCTCACCTCTGCCAAAGACAGCGTTGCCAAATCCTTCCCTCACGCAGAGTACTTCTGAGTCCCACGCCCCGCAGTGACGCGGGGCGTTTTCTGATGCACAGAGCGCGAATGAAATTTTACACAGGTTCAGCCGGGATCCTGGCCCGAAAAGCACAGATCGAGCCGATGCTTGGTCGCCCGTTACACGCCTTCAAGGCCAGCATGCAGCTGGCGCAGGACGATGTCCTGGTCGGCTGGGGCCAGAAAGCCAATACCCGACAGATCAAACAGAAAGCCCATGAACGCGGGCTGCCGTACTGGCAGCTGGAAGATGGCTTTATCGGGTATATTGGCCACCCCGCCAGAGGGGGGAAGGCCGTCTCCCTGATCGCCGATCCTGTGGGAATTTACTATGACGCTCGCCAGCCCAGCCGCCTTGAGCAGCTGATCGCTACGCCCTGCGATGCCAGAATGGTGGCGCGGGCGGAAGCGCTGACCCGCGAACTGCTACGTCTGGGCATCACCAAGTACAACTGTTACGCCGCAGACAGCGGGTTACCCGATGCGCTGGCCACCCGCCTGCACAACGATCCTCGCCCTAAGGTGCTGCTGATTGACCAGGTGGCGGGGGATCTCTCCATTCCCGGCGCGCTCGCAACCACTGAGGATTTTGAGGCGATGGTCGCGGCGGCGCGGCGTAACCACCCTGGCGCCCGCCTGCTGCTGCGCACCCACCCGGACACCCGGCTGGGCAAGAAGCGCGGCGTGCTGGCGCAGATGCAGCTGGACGACGTGGAGCGGGTCACCGATCACTGCCATCCCCACGCCCTGCTGAATGAAGTGGAGGCGGTCTATACCGTCTCCTCGCAGATGGGGTTTGAAGCCCTGCTGCTGGGCAAAGCGGTCTACTGCTTCGGCATGCCGTTTTACGCTGGCTGGGGGCTGACCCACGACAGCAAAACCTGTTCGCGCCGCCAGACGCAGGTGAGCCTGCCGCAGCTGGTGGCAGCGGCGCTGATCCTCTATCCCCGCTATCTGGACCCGGTTCTGGGCCAGCGCTGCGAAGTGGAGCAGGTGCTGCAGATTATTGCGGGGCAGTTGACCCCCGCCCCGCGCTATCGCCGTCTCTATATGGTGGGCTTCTCGCTGTGGAAACGCGCCTTTATGCGCGCCTTCTGCCAGCCGCTGGCCACCGAGCTGCACTTTGTGCGCACCCCGCCTGCCCAGCTGGCAGACGACGAGCAGGTTCTGGTCTGGGGCAGCCGCTACCCTGAACTGGCGAACCCGATCCGTGTGGAAGATGGCTTTATCCGCTCCCGGGGGTTGGGTTCGAATCTGTGCCGTCCTTCCTCGCTCTCCATCGACCCGGTGGGGATCTATTTTGACAGCCGCCGTCCGAGCGGGCTGGAGCAGTTGCTTAATCAGCAGCCGCTCAGCGAGCAGGAGCTGGAACGCGGTGCCGCGCTGGTGGATCTGCTCCACCAGCATGGGGTCAGCAAATATAACGTTGGTACCGTGCAGCCCTTCACGCCGCCAGGCGACGGGCGTGCGCTGGTGCTGGTGGTGGGCCAGGTGGATGGCGATGCCTCGATCCTGACCGGCAGCCCGGTGATCCGCAGCAACGAGCAGCTGCTGTGGGCGGTGCGCGCCGCCCGGCCGGACGCGCATATCCTGTTTAAACCGCACCCGGACGTGGTGGCGGGCAACCGGGCCGGGGCTATCTCGGCCGAATGCCTGGCACGCTGCGTTGACAGCCAGGTGCTGGATCTCGGCCTGACCAGTCTCTATCCCCATGTCGATGAGCTGCACACCATGACCTCCCTCAGCGGGTTTGAAGCGCTGGTTCAGGGGGTGAAGGTCACCACCTGGGGCCAGCCGTTCTACAGCGGCTGGGGGCTGACCGAAGATATCCATCCTGCTGAACGCCGTCAGCGCACCCTGCCGCTGGCCGCGCTGGTCTATCTGACGCTGGTCGCCTATCCGCGCTACATCGACTGGCAGAGCGGCCTGTGGATGAGCCCGGAACAGCTGATCCGCCAGCTGGCGGTACAGGGAAACTCATCCTCGCAGAAAGCCAGCCGCTGGCAGCGCTGGCAACTCAAACTGAGCTATCTGGCTCAGACGCTTCGCTAGAAAACTAGTTATCCCGATTTATTAAAGAAAAGCGGTCATCAAGTCGCTAACAAACATGTCTCATCAACGGAACCGATCTGGGAAAAACAATGGAAGAGCAAGCTATCCGCCACCTGCTGAATGGCCGTCGGTATCTTTTACTGCAAGGACCGATGGGTCCCTGCTTTTCACGTCTGGCGAGCTGGTTGCAGAGCAGCCACCGCGAAGTGAAGCAGGTCTGCTTTAATGCCGGAGACGCCTGGTATGCCGCGAAAGAGACCGCGCTGCACTACACCGGCTCCGTGAAGAATTTTGCCTTCTGGCTGCGCGAACTATATAAAACCTACGCCTTCGACACCATCGTCTGTTTTGGCGATTGCCGCCCGATGCACATCGAAGCGAAGAAGTGGGCGCGCAGCAAATCCATCGATTTCCTCGCGTTTGAAGAGGGCTATTTCCGCCCGTACTACATCACCCTGGAAAAAGGGGGGGTGAACGCCTTCTCTTCGATGCCCATCGATGCGAAGTATTATCGCGAGCAACCGCTGCCGGAGGTGAAAACCCCGACGCCGTGGAAACCCAGCGCCTTTAACCGCGCCTCCCATGCCATGCTCTACTACGCGGCAGGCTGGTTTGGCCGCCATCGCTACCGGGGCTATCGCCACCACAAGTCGTTCTCGCCGTGGTACGAGATGCGCTGCTGGTTCCGCGCCGGTCGCCGCAAGCTGTGGTATCGCTGGAAGCAGCGCCACATGCTGAGCCATATCACCGGCACGCTGGATAACGAATACTACCTGGCGATTTTGCAGGTCTATAACGACAGCCAGATTATCCACCACAGCCCGTATAAAGACGTGCGTGACTATATCGAAACCGTGATCCGCTCCTTTGCCCGCCATGCGTCAAAAGAGCACCATCTGGTGTTCAAGCATCACCCGATGGATCGTGGTCACCGCTATTACGGCACCCTGATTAACACGCTGACTGAAAAGTACGGCATTCCTGGCCGGGTAATTTATATCCACGATCTCTCCCTGCCCGCCCTGCTGACCCACACCCGCGGGGTGATCACCGTTAACAGCACCGCAGGGCTGTCGGCGCTGATCCATAACAAGCCGCTCAAGGTGATGGGCAAAGCGCTGTACGACATCGAAGGATTAACCTGGCAGGGGCCGCTGAACCAGTTCTGGCAGGCGGATTTCGCGCCCGATAAAAAGCTGTTCCAGCGTTTTCGTACCCACCTGCTCTATCAAACGCAGATCAACGCCGTCTTTTACGGCAAGTCTGACTGGCTCAACATCCCGACCGAAGTCCCTCTGCCGGCACCGCTTGCCGATTCCGAACTCGAACGTTAATTCATCCCCACGCCGGGGAAATTACCCCGGCGGATCCGATCCACACCGCGCTTTTATCCCTCCGTTGTAAAAATCACTAATGTTTATCCCCTTCCTGGCCGTTATAACCTAAGACAAATTTTGATGCCAAATTTTGCACTGACATATTTTGTCAGTCGCACCGGCATAATTCACAGCACTGGCTAAAATAACAGGAAGGCTAATATGACAATTCCGACCAGGAGTCGCTCGGCTGAAAGGTTGGTTGATATTCTGCTGGAGCTTCATTTACACGGCGTGGTGAGCCGCCAGGCATTGATGCATAAATTTAATATTACTGAGCGCACGGTTTATCGCGATCTTAATGCACTTTCGCCCATTGTGGAGCGCTGCGGAGACGGGCAGTACCGGCTTATCCATGCCCGCCCGGGCCATGCAGAACCGGGGTTACATCATGTCATTGCTAACTTTCTGAATGTGGACGACTTTTTCCCGGCAACAGGCCGCGACTTCTGGGACAAGCTGGAGTCGCGGGTCGAAGATAACCATATCGTGATCTTCGGCAACGATGCCGAGCGTACAGGGCCAAAAGATATTCACAGCCTGTTAGCAGGCTTTGAAAAGGCGATTAAGGGCCAGCAGGTTTGCCATATCCTGTATAAAGGAAAATCGCGACAGATTAACCCCTATAAAGTAATTAACAAAAAGAACATATGGTATTTACAAGCCACCGAAGAAAAGCGTTTGAAATCGTTTTCTTTAAGCCTGGTGCAGTGGCTGGATATTCGCAGCGAAACCTTCACGCCGGATAATGACATCCTCGAACTGCTGGAAAAAAATCGCGATCCCTGGGTTAGCGAAGAGACATTCGAGGTAGAAGTGTTTATTCCCACCCACATTGCGCACTATTTCAAACGCCGCGATCTGCTGCCCGGCCAGGAAATTCTGGCGGAAGATAAGCAGGGCATCACCCTGCGCTGCCATGCCGCCCATGAGAACCAAATCCTGCCGCTGCTCTTCTACTGGCTGCCCAACATTCAGTTGCTGGAACCAGCCTGGCTGAAAACCTCATTTGTTAAAACGTTAGAAGATTACCTGGCAGCGGTCCCTGAGTCTGTGGATTAAGACGGGCGTTGCATTACAGACGACACACAACGGAGAAAAACATGGCGTTACCTTTTATCATTCTGGGCGTTGCGGCGGCGGCGACCGCTTTTGGCGGGAAAAAAGCATACGACGGTTACCAGAAAAAATCCGAAGCCAACGATATTTTTGATGGTGCCCAGGAGCGCTTTGATAATCGCAAAGAGACTTTCGAAGCGGCCAATACCCTCTCCTCGCAAAAGCTTGAACGACTGGGCGAGAAAGAGCTGCAAATCGGTACTGAATTCAAAGAATTCAACACCATCGCTAAAGCATTGTTAGAAAAAATGGCCAAAGAGGGACAGACCGATCTGAACGTGCAGGTTCCCCAGCATCGTCTGAATCAAATTGAAAAACTCTCTATCTCCGCAACTGAATTTTTGGGCACCGTCATTGGTGCAGGTACCTCTGGTGCCGCGGCAGGCTTTGCCGTCTACAGCGGGGTTATGGCGTTTGCGGCGGCCTCTACCGGCACGCCAATTGCCGCCCTCTCTGGTGCCGCTGCCTATAACGCCACCATGGCTGCTATCGGCGGCGGGTCTCTGGCAGCAGGCGGTTGGGGTATGGCTGGCGGCGCTATGGTGCTGGGCGGTGCCGTAGTGGCACCGCTGATCGCCATTATGGGCTGGGCTTACAACAACCATGCCGAAAAGGCGCTGGAAAATGCCCAGGAGATGGCACGCAAGGTGCGTAAAGCAATTGCTCAGATGGATCAGGCCGAAGCCCATCTGATCAACGTTAACCACTACGTGGATAGCATCTATCACTCGCTGGTACGCATGCATGAAAGTTTCGAGCGTTATTTCGACATTCTGAAAGCGACCCATCAAAAAATTGCGGCGGGTCAGAAAGAGATTAACGAACCTGAATCCGTCCTGCGGGCAATTCAGAACGGGTACATGCTCGCCGCCATCATGACCGACGTCATCACCACTCCGCTGTTCAAACCGGTTACCAATGCCCAGGACGAGGCGGTTATTAATGACGAAGGCGTGATTGAGCTTGAAGTGGACGAAAACGGCATCAACGTGCTGAACAAACAGGCACTGGATAAAGCTCTGGAAACGTCAGACCAGGAATATATCCGCTTTTTAGCAAAAGCCTAACCTTGCTGCCGGGCTGCAGCCCGGCATACTGATTCAGGGAACGTCTCATGAGCACAACAACCTTCGACTGGGGAGCCGAGTTGCACACCACGGTCGTGAAAAGCCTGACCACTTCATTCGGGCTCGACTTTTTACTGTTCGAAGACAAAACCGGTGGTGATGTAAATACCATCCATAATGTCCGGCAAAACATTTATGGCACCGAAGCAGAGCGCCAGCGCTATGAACAGCGCGAAGACTACAACTCGACTCACTACCATCATCATAAAAATTACATCAACACCAACCGTGAGGGCAAAAAACAGCGCGAAGCGGGACACTTACAAGACAGCTACACCGGGGCGACCTTCGCCGCTAACGGTGTGACCAATCTCGATCACATCATTGCGGCCAACGAAATTCACCACGATGCCGGACGCATTCTGGCAGAGATGGACGGTGCCGACCTGGCGAATGACGCCAGCAACCTGACATTCACCAACGAATCGCTTAACAAGGCCAAAAAAGCCAAACCGATGAGCGATTTCATTAAAGTGTTACAGGCGGAATACCAGGCAACGACGCAAGAAATCGCTGTACTGAAAAGCAAACCGGCACTCACGGAACAGGAACAGAAACGGCTGAAAAAGCTGGAGAATAAAGCCGGTGCCGATTTTGAAAAAATGCGCGAGGCGGATGAAAAAGCCCGTGCTCGTTACAATGCCACCCTGAGCCAGGCGTATTATACCAGCAGCAAATTTGCCCTGAATATCTCACAAGCGTCGTTAACTAACGGCTTCAAAATGAGCACACGTCAGATGCTGGGTCTGGTGCTGGCAGAGGTATGGTTCGAATTTCGCGAACGCATTCCGGCCATTATCCAGCGCCATCGTCACAACTTCCAGGCCAGCGATTTGATGGGCGATCTTGGCGATGCACTACGTGCCGTATGGGAGCGTATCCGCATAAAGTTCAAAGAATTTCTTATTGCCTTTAAAGACGGTGCCATCGGCGGCGTATTATCCACCGTCACGACCACCCTGATGAATATCGTCTTCACCACGCAAAAAATGGCGGTGAGGCTGATACGGGAGATGTGGAATAACCTGGTGCAGGCGTTGAAGCTGATGGTCTTTAACCCACAAAACCTGACGCCGGGCGAGCTGATGAAAGCGGTCAGCAAAATTATTACCGCCGGTGTTGCGGTAACTGCTGGCGTCATTATCAACGAGCAGTTGGCGACGCTTTTTGCCTTCCCCTTCGGTCCGGAACTGGCAGCGTTTTGTGGCGCGCTGGCGACCGGCCTGCTGACGTTGGTCATGCATTACTTTCTGGAACACAGCAGTGTCATGAAAAGCGTCTGGGCTTTTCTGGACCGCTTCCAGGATAAATTCCAGCGTGGCCTCGTGTATTACGAGAAGGTGAATATCGAGCTGGATCGCTACCTGAAGAAGCTGGCAGCCCTCGAGTTTTCAATGAATGCCGAAGAGCTGGCGTTTTTCTCCCACCACCTTTGCCTGGTCAACAGCGAGCTGGAGCGGGAGTTCATGCTGTGCCAGGAAATTGAACGGCGCAACATCGATCTGCCCTTTGAGGCAGGAAACCTTGCCTCGGTCAACGACTGGCTAAAATCCTTATGATTCTCACGCCAGCGTTCCCCTGCAATCAGTGCGGCGCCTGTTGCCGCCACGTTAACCGGGCCGATGAAACCCGGTTTCTCGACCGTGGCGACGGCATTTGCCGCCACTACTGCATGGAGACAAAGCTGTGCAGTATCTATGAAACTCGCCCCTTAATTTGCCAGGTGGAAAAACAGTTTGTGCTGAATTATCAGCAGCAGTACAGCTGGAGCGAGTTCATTGCGCTAAATCAGATCGCCTGTCAGGTACTTGAAACCCTGGACTAAGCCCCCGCATCACGTGATCCCCTTCACACAATTTTACCCCCTGCTGGCGAGCCTCAACCACTCGCCCGCTTCTTTGACCGCTCATCCCGCCATATAACCACTCACCGATTTACTGTCCTTTACGCGCGTAAGGCTCTGGCAAGATCGCCTCAGCATTACTCACTTTCTCTCACAGCGAACCCTGATCCTTTTTCATCTAAAAAACCAGGTTTTATTATGGACATTAAAAAACTACTTAAGCACGTTCCCTGGCTGCTGCTCGGGATCCTCGGTGCCTGTTGTCTTGCCGTGGTCGCCCTGCGCCGCGGCGAGCACATCAGTGCCCTGTGGATCGTCGTGGCCTCGGTGTCGGTCTATCTGGTGGCGTACCGCTACTACAGTCTCTATATCGCGCAGAAGGTCATGAAGCTCGACCCGACGCGTGCCACCCCGGCGGTCATTAACAATGACGGCCTGAACTACGTGCCAACCAACCGCTACGTGCTGTTTGGTCACCACTTTGCCGCCATCGCAGGCGCTGGCCCGCTGGTCGGCCCGGTGTTGGCTGCGCAGATGGGCTATCTGCCGGGTACGCTGTGGCTGCTGGCGGGCGTGGTGCTGGCGGGTGCGGTGCAAGACTTTATGGTGCTGTTTATCTCTTCCCGCCGTAACGGCGCGTCTCTGGGTGAGATGATCAAAGAAGAGATGGGCCGCGTGCCAGGCACCATCGCCCTGTTCGGTTGCTTCCTGATTATGATCATCATCCTGGCGGTGCTGGCCCTGATCGTGGTGAAAGCGCTGGCAGAAAGCCCGTGGGGCGTGTTCACCGTCTGCTCCACTGTGCCGATTGCGCTGTTCATGGGGATCTACATGCGATTCCTGCGTCCAGGCCGCGTGGGTGAAGTCTCCGTAATCGGTATTGTGCTGCTGGTGGCCTCCATTTACTTCGGCGGCGTGATTGCTCACGACCCGTACTGGGGCCCGGCGCTGACCTTCAAAGACACCACCATCACCTTCGTGCTGGTTGGCTATGCCTTTGTCTCTGCCCTGTTGCCGGTATGGCTGATTCTGGCGCCACGTGACTACCTGGCTACCTTCCTGAAAATCGGCGTGATCGTCGGGCTGGCGATCGGCATTGTGATCATCAACCCAGAGCTGAAAATGCCTGCGGTGACCCAGTACGTTGACGGTACCGGTCCGCTGTGGAAAGGCGCCCTGTTCCCGTTCCTGTTTATTACTATCGCCTGTGGCGCGGTCTCTGGCTTCCATGCCCTGATTGCGTCCGGTACCACACCGAAGCTGCTGGCGAACGAGAACGACGCCCGTCTGATCGGTTATGGCGCAATGCTGATGGAGTCCTTCGTGGCGATCATGGCGCTGGTGGCGGCATCTATCATCGAGCCTGGTCTCTATTTCGCGATGAACACCCCACCAGCAGGCCTGGGCATTACCATGCCAAACCTGCATGAGATGGGCGGTGACAACGCGGCACTGATCATGGCGCAGTTGAAAGATGCAAGCGCCCACGCGGCAGCAACCGTCAGCTCCTGGGGCTTTGTGATCTCCCCTGAGCAGATCATGCAGACCGCGAAAGACATCGGCGAACCGTCGGTTCTGAACCGTGCCGGTGGCGCACCAACCCTGGCGGTAGGTATCGCCCACGTGTTCCACAAAGTGCTGCCGTGGGCAGACATGGGCTTCTGGTACCACTTCGGTATTCTGTTCGAAGCGCTGTTCATCCTCACCGCGCTGGACGCCGGTACGCGTGCAGGCCGCTTTATGCTCCAGGACTTGCTGGGTAACTTCGTGCCGTTCCTGAAGAAAACCGACTCGCTGGTGGCCGGTATTCTGGGTACGGCGGGCTGCGTCGGTCTTTGGGGCTACCTGCTGTATCAGGGCGTGGTCGATCCGCTGGGCGGCGTGAAGAGCCTGTGGCCGCTGTTCGGTATCTCTAACCAGATGCTGGCGGCCGTTGCCCTTGTGCTCGGCACCGTGGTGCTGGTGAAGATGAAGCGCACCAAATACATCTGGGTGACCGTAGTGCCTGCCCTGTGGCTGCTGCTCTGCACCACCTGGGCGCTGGGCCTGAAACTGTTCAGCACCAACCCGCAGCTGGAAGGCTTCTTCTTTATGGCTAACCAGTATAAAGAGAAGATTGCCGCAGGCGGCGGTGACCTGACCGCGCAGCAGATTGCCAACATGAACCATATCGTGGTGAACAACTACACCAACGCGGGTCTGAGCATTCTGTTCCTGGTAGTGGTCTACAGCATCATCTTCTACGGCATTAAAACCTGGATGAAAGTGCGTAACGCCGACGGTCGTACGGATAAAGAGACCCCGTATGTGCCCGTACCGGAAGGCGGCGTGAAGACCTCTTCACACCACTAATCCACAAACACCCCCTCACCCCAGCCCTCTTCCCAAAAGGGAGAGGGTGTCAATATTCCCTCTCCCCTTGGGGAGAGGATCAGGGTGAGGGGCTTTTCCTGTCTGGAACCCGCAATGTTTGGTAACTTAGGCGAAGCAAAAAAATACCTCGGTCAGGCGGCGAAAATGCTGATTGGCATCCCGGACTATGACAACTACGTTGAACATATGAAGACCAACCACCCGGATAAGCCGTACATGACCTACAACGAATTCTTCCGCGAGCGTCAGGAAGCGCGCTACGGCGGAGGAGGAGAAGGCGGCGTACGCTGCTGCTAAAGGAGAGACCATGACACCGATTGCCGTTACCCTGCTCACCGGCTTTCTTGGCGCGGGCAAAACCACCCTGCTGCGCCACATCCTCAACGAACAACACGGCTTTAAAATCGCGGTTATCGAAAATGAGTTCGGGGAAGTCTCCGTTGATGACCAGCTGATTGGCGATCGCGCTACCCAGATCAAAACCCTGACCAACGGTTGCATCTGCTGCACCCGCTCGAATGAGCTCGAAGACGCCCTGCTCGACCTGCTCGACAGCCGCGACCGCGGTGAGATCGACTTCGACCGTCTGGTGATTGAGTGCACCGGCATGGCCGATCCCGGCCCGATTATTCAGACCTTCTTCTCCCACGAGATCCTCTGCCAGCGCTACCTGCTGGACGGCGTGATTGCCCTGGTTGACGCAGTACACGCCGACGACCAGATGAACCAGTTCACCATCGCCCAGTCGCAGGTAGGCTACGCCGACCGCATCCTGCTGACCAAAACCGACGTAGCGGGTGAGAGCGAGAAGCTGCGCGAGCGGCTGACGCGCATCAATTCACGCGCCCCGATTTACACCGTGACGCATGGCGATATCGATCTCGCCCAACTGTTCAACACCAACGGCTTTATGCTGGAAGAGAATGTCACCGCGAAGCCGCGCTTCCACTTCATGGCCGATAAGCAAAACGACGTCTCGTCGATTGTGGTTGAGCTGGATTACCCGGTGGATATCAGCGAAGTCTCCCGCGTGATGGAGAACCTGCTGCTGTCGTTTGCCGATAAGCTGCTGCGCTACAAAGGGATGCTATGGATCGACGGTGAACCCAACCGCCTGCTGTTCCAGGGCGTGCAGCGCCTCTACAGCGCCGACTGGGATCGCCCATGGGGCGACGAACCGCCGCACAGCGTGATGGTCTTTATTGGCCTGGAACTGCCGGAAGATGAGATTCGGGCGGCCTTTGCGGGCTTGAAAAAATAAATGCTGCACTCCCTTTGATAATCAAAGGGAGTGCCTGTTTTATAACCAAATAACGATGAACCAATGTAAATAAAGGTTATAAACTGTAAAACTAAAAATAGATGGCGTAATGATAGTAGTGATTATTAATTCGTTTCTGGCTGTTATTAACGCGCTATTCAGTGTCTGTTTAGGCAATAAACTAAATCGATCTTAAACACGGCAAAATCAATGATTGACCCCGCCGCAAATTCACCATTGCGCAACAATATCCCCGAAACAAATTTACACAATCAGCATAAAACCGCGGCCCCCGTCACATTTGCAGTCATAAACATCGCTTGTTAAGGTGCCCTCAGATTAATTTGATGACGAGGCATACAACATGAAAAAACTGAATATTCTTCTTCTTTCTGCTCTGACCGCTGTATCGGGTTCCGCACTGGCAATGGGCGGTAGCATTGAGCAGGGTAAAAACTTTACCAACCTGAATCTGGAAATGGGTAAATCCTCATCTGGCCTGTATGCAGAGAGCAACTGGCTGAAGAACACCGATGACGGTACCCAGACCGGCGGCGTTGGCGCAGGTTACAACCTGGAAGTTGGCCCGGTGATGCTGAACGCAGGCGCAAAAGCGATCTACATCGGCCCGAAAAAAGGCGATAACGGCGTGGCCTTCCCAATCGGCGGTGGCGTGAACGTTGCGCTGACCGACAGCATCCACGTATACGGTGAAGGGTATGTTGCACCAGACGGCCTGAACAACAGCGTTAAAAACTACGTTGAAGCAAACGGCGGCGTAAGCTGGACGCCTGTTAAACCTGTAACGCTGAAAGTGGGTTACCGCCACGTGAGCGTTGACGGCAAAGACGGTCGTCCAAACCACACCCTGATTGACGGCGCTTATGTTGGCGGCGGTGTGAGCTTCTAAGGTTCCGTACAGCCTTTGTTGCCGGGTGGCGCTACGCTACCCGGCTGACAAACCCCAGGCCCGTGCAGGCGCAGCGCCGCCGGGCGGCACTGCCCGGTCGCGCTTAGTCAGGGCAAACCACCTCCACGCTTACCGCTGCACCTGTAAAATCTCCTGCGACTCCTGATGCGCTGCCACCTCCTGCGGAGTTAACCACAAGGGTTTACGCCCAAAGGTTTCATACAGTTTCTGCTGATCGCGATAATGTTTATCCGGCGTGCCGTCCGGGGCGATAAAACCACTCTGACCCGGTGCCATCACATCCCACGCCAGCACCGGCGCTTCCTGCGATGTCGGCGAGAAAACAATCATGTCGTTTTCTGTACCGCGATTCTGGTACTCCGCCTGATGTACGGCCTCTTCCGGTGCCGCCTGGGGAACACCAAAGAAGTTATTGGCGCGGAAGGTCAACGCCATCGCCGGGGTTTTCCACTGCGCGATATCAGTGCCGTACTGCTGCGACAGCGTCTGCCAGGTCTGCTGCAGGGCATCAAGGATCACCTCCTGTTGCGGCCTGCCGCCAAACATATCCACCGCCTGCGGGATTGGGGATTTATCACCCTGCAACGCCTCATACAGCAGTTTCGCCCCCACGCTGATATTCAGTGACCCGGTCGGCCCGTCCTGCGTGGTTTCGTAGCCACTGGCGCTATACCATTTATCGAACGGCTGCGGCACGGCCGCTGCCACGGTCTTTTTCAGCATGCTGGTCAGCCAGACGTTTAAAATTGCTGAACCCGGATGTTGCAGGGTTTTGCCATCATTGTTGAGTTGATTCACGCCATCCCAGTCGCTAAGCGATTTCACCAGCTGCTGGCGCGGGTCGCTGGCAGACAGCTGCGCAGTAGCATTTTGCAGGGCGGGCAAAAACAGCCGACGGGTCAAATCCTGACGGCTGGTCTGCCGGATCAGATCCCAGGCCTGCTCGTAGGTAAAGGTCGGTTGTTTATCGATAAGCCGGGCGATCTCGGTGACGCGATCCGCTCCGCCCCATAAAAAGGCAAACAGATCTGACGCCGGATACCCCTGCTGGGGCGAGTTGTTCCAGTTGGCGATATAGCCCGATTTCGGGTTATAGACCTTAGGATTGAGATCAAACGGCAGCAGCCCCTGCCAGTCCCACTTCCCGGTTCCCGGCACCGGCAGACGCGGATCGTGTCCCGGCTGACGCTGCGGGTAAGCCCCGCCATGCACATAGCCGATGTTGCCGTCGATATCGGCGTAGTACCAGTTGATGGTCAGCGCCTGCTTCGCCGCCTGCCGGGTCCACTCCTGCCAGTTTTTGGCCTTCATCTGGTGGGTCCAGGCCAGCAGGGATGCCACCTCTTTGCCATCCCAGGCGCGGGCTTTGGCATAGGCTGTCTGGGTGGCGGTGTCGGTTTTGATCACGTTGCCATGCACGGTGCGATAGACGGTAAACGTCTCCGGCTGCCCGTCTTTGACGGCAATGGTTTCCTCCCGGCTGAGCATGCTGACCCACTCGCCGTTATGCAGGTAATACCCTGGTTTATCGGCAGAGAGCTGTTCTGCAAAAATGTCGACATCATCGCCGAAACCGGCCGTTGATCCCCAGGAAATCGTGCCATTGTGGCCGAATACCAGCCCCGGATACGCGAACGGCGTATTGCCGGTAACATCATAACCCGCGCCGTGCAGCCCAATGCCGTAGGTGTAGGCCGGGGCATACCAGCCGAACTGCGGGCCGTTGACCATGATCGCTTTCGCATCCTGAGTTTTGCCCTTACCCAGTACCCACATATTGCTGGTGGTGGGATACCCTGCCAGGCCATTGGCACCGCCGTGAGCAAACTGCGCCATGATGGTCTCGCGATTTTGCGCCGACGTCAGCGCGAGCAGGCCGCCGTCATCACCTTTGGCCGGTCGATCCAGCATGGGTGGTGACATATCGTAACGGGGCAACAGGGCGGCAGTTTGCGTGGTGTTGAGATCGAACTTAACCGGATACTGGCTCTCCTGTGGGGCAATGGTAGTGGGTGCCGCCGGGTTCACCAGCCATTTCAGCTGGTTAAAGACCGCCATCCCTTTCTCACCATACTTATCTTTGAGCGCGGTCAGCAGGGCAAGGTTATCGATTTCGCTGGTGGCATCTGAAAAACGGTTCGCCATGGTGCCCACGAAGACCATCGCCACATCAAAGGCTTCCCAGTGTTTCGGCGTGAAGCCAAAGGTCGTGAACTGCTTTGGCAGCAGTTTGTCAGGGTCGCTGTTTACCCGATCGATCCAGGCGTTCATCCCGTCGGCATAGCCCTGCAGAATGGCTTTGTCATCTGCGCTGAGCGCGGCGATTTGCTGGCGGATTGAATCAGGCCAGTAGTTCTGACGGATATCCTTGTCGAATTTAACAAAGGTCTTGCCGAGGACTTCTGCCACCTGTCCCTGGGTACTGCGCCGTGCCATCTCCATCTGGAACAGACGATCCTGCGCCACGACATAGCCGTAGCCATAAAAAAGACGGTAGGTATCATCGGCGTAAATATGGGGCATACCGTACTCATCACGTACGATTTTTACTGCGGTTGAGGCGCTTTCCGCCTGCGTTGTCAGGGTCCATGAACAGGCCAGGGAAGCCACAATACAGTTCACGATCATACGGTTTCTGTTGATCATTGTATCCTCTTGCAGGTGTATGATTAGCGAATTCATACTAGCAACAGGCCAATGGTTAGCCAGAATGGCGGGATGGTTTGTCTGCGAACTGTGAGGTGGCTAGCTAATTTACGACACAATTATTACGCCATATCAAATTTATGCGAATCACTTATAAAGGGCTGCGGACGTGTTCCCTCTCCCCTGTGGGGAGAGGGTGAGGGGAAGGGAGAATACCTAGCGGCGGATCACCACCAGCTTCTGGTTCACAAACTCTTTAATCCCCAGATCCGACAGCTCACGCCCGTAGCCGGAGCGCTTCACGCCGCCAAACGGCAGCTCTGGTGCGGTATCGGTAAGCCAGTTGATCCACACCATCCCGGTCTCGATTCTCGAGGCCATTTTTTTGGCGCGATCGATATCTTTACTGAACACCGCGCCGCCCAGACCATAGTGGGAGTCGTTGGCGAGTTTCACCGCCTCGTCATCGTTTTTGACCACGTAGACCTGCGCCACCGGCCCAAAGAACTCTTCAAAATAGGCCGGGTTATCGCGGGTAATGTTAGTCAGAATGGTCGGCTCAAAGAAGCTGCCCTCGCGTTGCACCGGCTTGCCGCCGTAATGCAGCGTCGCGCCATTTTTCACTGCCTCATCCACCTGTTTCGTCAGGGTCTCAAGCGCATCTTTCGAGGACAGTGGCCCCAGGCGGGTGTTTTCATCAAGCGGATCGCCGATGGTAATCGCGCGGAATGCCTCGGTGTATTTCGTCAGGAACTGCTCCGCCACCTTCTCATGCACGATAAAGCGCTTGGCGGCAGTACAGACCTGTCCGGCATTGGCCAGGCGCGCGTTGACGCCGATCTTCACCGCCTTCTCCAGATCCGCATCGTCCAGCACCACGAACACGTCGTTGCCGCCCAGTTCGAGGGTCGATTTTTTGATGTGCTTCGCTGCCTGCGCAGCCACGATGCTACCCGCCTTCTCCGACCCGGTCAGGGCTGCACCCTGCACGCGATCGTCGGCAATGATGTTCGCCACCTGATCGGAAGAGATAAACAGGTTGGTCCATGCCCCGTCCGGCGCACCGGCTTCACGCACCAGATGGGCGAAAGTCTCCGCACAATGCGGAACGATGCTCGCATGTTTGGCGAGCACAGGGTTACCTGCCGCCAGGTTCGGGGCCAGCACGCGCATCAGCTGGTAATAAGGGAAGTTCCACGGTTCCACGGCCATCACCACGCCGATGGGGTGATGCTCTACCCAGGCTTCGCCCATCTCAGACGGGTATTTCACCGGGGCGAGAAATTGTTTGGCGTTATCCGCATAGTAGCGGGCGATCTGCGCGCAGAGTTTGACCTCACCGCGGCTCTGGGCAATCAGTTTACCCATCTCCACGCTGGCGATTTTAGCCAGCTCTTCGGTACGGGAATCAATCAGATCTGCCAGCTTGTGCAGCACCGCCAGGCGTTTGTCGATGCTACCCTTCGACCAGTCGGAGTGGTAGAGCGCATCGGCGGTGCTCAGCGCCGCCTCGACATCAGCATCGGTATGAGAAGAGTATTCTTTGATGAGTTTGTTGTTGGCAGGATTCACTGTCTGATAGGCCATTGTTGCCTCCTTTTTTACCGCGTTGGGTATTAAGGGTAGTCAAAATGGCTGGGTTCGCAGGTAAAGTTAGGTATATAGCGCACGCCACCCTGCGGATGGAGTGAGGGTTTAACACCTTACAGCCCCGCCTTTTAAGCGACGCAGCGTTCGTTCCAGCTATCTTTAAAGACGATGTTTCCGTCAACATACTTCCACTGAATAGACTCGTAGCGAAGCTCAATATTTTCTAAATGGGTGCCTGTACCAGAACCTGGATGAAGGCCGGGTGTAATGCCCGTGATTTTTACATTTTCCATATAGATATTAAAATATTCAACCTCCCTTCCCGCATCTACTGTTTGATACATTTTGATTTCTGCTGACTTTAAGGTGTACCCACGACTAATTGCGCGATATAAGAGTGATGTTACACGATCAAATTCTTTTTGTATCAAAACTGGCGTATGGATTCGCGTGCCGGTTAATTTCCCCGTATGTGAATCTGTCGGGATACTCATGTGATGAGACAATGATTTTATCTCGATGGATCCTACACGGCCCAACACGCAGCATCCTCCCACAATAGGCGATCCATTCTCATCTGTTAACCATAAATAAGCAGGATTAGACATTTTATTTCCCTATTCTCTATTTTTGTTTCTGTCACGGTAGCTTTCTAAAAAGCTTACGACTTTTGAACATATGTAGAATATTATCAACCATAAAAGAGCATAAACGAACTTCATTGGCCACACGACAGGCAGCATAATGCACAGTATAAAGCCACCTATAAATAAAACGGATTCGAAAAAATTCCAGACATGAATGATTGCCCACGCAAATACGTGCAAAAAATACTTATAAAAAAATGAGACAGCTCTATTATTTACCATTTAATTTATGCCCGACAATTTCTATTATTCTATTAAAATGAGGCTGTCCCAGTTGGTTTCCTATGTGAATGGCTTCTACAAACGGTTTTACAGCAGGTTCAAAAAGAAAGTAGGTTAGATCATAATCATGAGGGCGAAGTAACTCATATATTTCAGGAAACTGAATAGCAAGCGCTTCAGAAACGCTAATGGAACGTTCAGCCATCCCGCCAACAAGCAATAACATAGTGACTTTGCCGATCCCGTTATTTGCTCGCTTTGCACTAATGAACGATACACGCGTGAGGACTGCGGCACCTATTGATGAAATAATATTTGCGGCAGCGAGACGACCAGCAATGGATGAAACAACTGTGCGATATACACTATCTTGTTGGCTTACCGTAAGATAAGTATTAAATCTTTCAAATATTTTCTTAACTGCATTTGTGATGTGCTCGTAATTTAAAATATCGTTATGAATGGCCTCTGCCGTGCGAATGCGCTGAGTTTGATGAGCAAAACGCGAATCCGTATCAAAATAGCCCAAAGCAAGATAGCTTAAATCAAGCGGAACAGTAAGTACCCCATTTATTAATCCAGGAATGATACCTGGCGACACGATTATATCGTAAATCCGGTTAGCAACCTTTTTCGCATCATCCGTAGCTATATTTCCAACAAACAAAGCGGTATCAACCATGATATCCTTCTCCCTGAGTCACTCTCTTGCTTTATATCACCCTATCGAGGCGATGCAAGTATTTATTAGTCTGTAACCACACCCATTCATAATGATTATTATTAATATGCTTTTTATATATTATTACTGGAATATTCTTCAACGCTCTTTTATATGCTGCATGGCTTCATATTCAGACGCGATTAATATCCTTTCCCCAAACGTTCGAGCCACCCCATAGCATCGCCATCAATGCGCGCCCAAGCCGGGTAACGAAGAGGGGAATCGTCGCTGCCATCATGCTATAACTCTGTTACCCCTCCGATCGGTATTCGCCATGACCTATACACGCCATGTTAATCAGACCTTCCTTCGCCAGCCCGGCGTTGAACTGCGTAGCACCTGGCAAAGCACGCAGGCCTACAAGCGTCATAGCCATGCGCAGCTCTCCATTGGCGCTATTCTGGAGGGGCAGACCTGCTGCACCTGCAACGGCGAACCGTTCACCCTTTATCCGGGCGATCTGATCGTCATACCCGCGCATATGCCGCACAGCTGTAACCCGGTAGCAGGACAGCCGCGCAGCTACCATATGCTGTATCTGGAGACCGACCATCAGCCCGCCCTGCAGGTGATCCGCAGCGAGGCGCTGTTTCGCCAGTATCTGACGGTCGTAGAGACACTCTCGGCGACGGCCATCGACAGGTTTCTCGCCCTGCTGACCGCCCGGCCAATGCCGCCCGTCCCGTTGCGGCCCACCAGCCTTGCGCTTCAGCAGACGTTACGTCACAGCCTGCAAACCCCGCCGTCATTGGACGCCTTAGCCCAACGCTTTTCGCTGCGCAAAGAGACGCTTATCAGAACCTTTAAGCAGGATACAGGCCTGACGCCCGGCACTTTCCTGAACGTTAGCCGGATAGAGTTCGCTAAAGCGCGTCTGCGCGCCGGGGATGATATTGCTGATGTCAGCTATCAGAGCGGCTTTGCCGATCAGAGCCACTTCCATAAAACCTTTGTCAGCTATACGGCCGCTACACCGCGCCAGTACGCCACCGGGCGATCAATATCCGACAATAATTAGCGCTCGCGTCAGCGTAGCCTGACCTCAGTTTTGCTGATGAGGTCACTATGGAACTGCTTACCACTCTCTTTCCCCCCGCATTTTTGGCTCTCGCGCTGGCGCATTTTGTCGCCCTGCTCAGCCCCGGCCCGGATTTCTTTCTGCTGATGGGGTTCGCCGCCCGCCATCGTCTGCGCGGCAGTGCCGGATTATGCGTGGGGATCGCCGCGGGCAACGGGCTGTACATCCTGCTGGTCATCGTTGGCTCGAGTGCGCTGCGCCAGTTCACGCCGCTTTTTAGCGCCATTGAACTCCTGGGCGCGCTGTATCTGCTGTGGATTGGCTGGCATCTGGTGCGCAGCCAGCCTGGAACGCTTGCTCTCAACCACACCGAATCTGCCTGTCCTGGTTGGCGCAGACAGTTTCTCCTCGGGCTGGGTTCCGCGGTGTTAAACCCGAAAAATGCGCTGTTTTATCTGGCGCTGATGACCGCGCTGCTCGGGCCGGACGTGACGCTGCTTCAGCAATCGGTCAGCGGGATCTGGATGGTCACGGTGGTGCTGGTGTGGGATCTGGCGGTGGTAATGTTTATCGCCCTGCCCAGCGTACAACGGCGGTTGAGCAACAACATCTGGAAAATCGAGCGCCTGGCGGGCGTCGTGCTGATGGTGTTTGGTGCAGGGATCCTGTGGCGATTTTTCACCTCAGTCTGATGCGGGGACAACGCCGGGTAGCGGCTTCGCCTGATCTGGGAAACACACATCGTAGCCCCGGTAAGCACAGCGCCACCGGGGCAAAATGCCCGTCCCCTTGCCCCTTCGCCTTTTCTCCCTCTATTCTTAACCCTATGGAAAAACTCGCTGAACTCAAACGCGCCAAGCTTCTGGCGCTGTCGCTGCTGCTGATTGCCGCCGCGACCTTTATCGCCACCCTCTTCCTGCCGCAGACCTTCTGGGTGCGGGGGGTAAAGGCTATTGCCGAAGCAGCCATGGTTGGTGCACTGGCAGACTGGTTTGCCGTGGTGGCCCTGTTCCGCCGGGTGCCGATCCCGTTTATCTCGCGGCATACGGCGATTATCCCGCGCAATAAGGACCGGATTGGCGACAATCTCGGCCAGTTCGTGCAGGAAAAATTCCTTGATACCCAGTCGCTGGTGGCGCTCATCCGCCAGCACGAACCGGCGTTGCTCATCGGCAACTGGTTCAGCAAGACGGATAACGCCCAGCGCGTCGGGCAGCACATCATGCAGGTGATGAGCGGTTTCCTCGAGCTGACCGACGACGGGCGCATTCAACGCATGCTTAAGCGGGCGGTACATAAGGCGCTGGATAAGGTCGATTTCAGTGAAACCAGCGCTGCCATGCTGGAGAGCATGACCAAAAACGACCGTCACCAGGTGCTGCTGGACGCGGTGATTAATCGCCTAATCACGCTCCTGCAGCGCGACAGCACCCGCGACTTTATCGCCGCGCAAATCGTTCAATGGTTGAAGACGGAACACCCGCGCAAGGCGATGATTTTGCCCACCGAGTGGCTGGGGGATCAGAGCGCCGAGCTGGTCTCGAATGCGGTGAATGCCATTCTGGATGACGTCAGCCACGACCGCACCCACCAGATCCGTCAGGCCTTCGATCGCGCAGTGCTGAAGCTGGTGGATAATCTGAAAAACGATCCGGAAACCGCGGCCAAAGCCGAGAACATTAAAGAATATCTGAAGAACGACGAGGCCTTTAACCGCTATCTGGGCGAAATGTGGGGCGACCTGCGTCAGTGGCTGAAAGCAGACATGCAGAGCGACGACTCCCGCGTCAAACAGCGCCTCGCCAACGCCGGGCTGTGGTTTGGTGAGACCCTGGTGGCGGATACCAACCTGCGTGCCTCGCTGAATGAACACCTGGAGCAGGCCGCCCATCGGGTGGCACCGGATTTTGCCCGGTTCCTCACCCGTCACATTAGCGACACGGTTAAAGGCTGGGATGCCAAAGATATGTCCCGGCAGATTGAGCTGAACATCGGCAAGGATCTGCAGTTTATCCGCGTTAACGGCACCCTGGTGGGCGGCACCATCGGGCTGATTCTGTTCCTGCTCTCACAATTGCCCGATGTGCTGCCACTGCTTACCCGTTAATAGAATCAGGTATTGCGGATCACGTAGCGAGTCGGCGCAAAGCAGTTGAGGAACATGTGCATCAGGAACACCACCGTCAGGGTCGCCACCAGCGCCACCGTCACCGAAACGATGCGGTAGAGATCGCTGAACACCAGGTCGCCGTCCGGGTGCATATTCTGGCCGAACATGATCCCGATGGTGGTGATGCTGGCAAACCCGACGCCGGCACCCACCTTCTCCATCACGTGCAGACGCGCGCCAAACGCCAGCCCAAGGCCAATCAGCGGCATCATCAGCAGCATGTGGCTGCTGTGATCGTACAGCACCAGCTGCACCAGCAGGATGTACAGGCAGCCGATCACCACCCCGACCACGCGCCACAGGGAGCTCATCACTGCCCCGCGATAATGCATCGGGAAGAGGATCAGGATCCCCGCCATCAGCGCCGACAGCGAATCGCTGAGATCGCTTATCTGGAACACGACAAAAATCAGCGTCGCCACCGTCCCGGAGAGCAGCGACTCATGGCGCACGCGGGCGGCATCTTTCTCCAGACGCGGCGGCGGCGTGCGCGGCTCGACGTCTGGCAGCAGATAGTGCATCAGCGCGCTCAGGCACACCGCCATCACGCTGGCTTCAAGGTTTGAGAACAACAGCGTATGCCAGTTGGTGGTGGGATAGCTCACAAAGTTGAGCATGGTGCTTTGACACACGACCCCCATTGAGCCAAACAGAAACAGCGGCCCCTGGCTCATAAAGCGAAAACGCATCACATACAGGCCAAACACTACCAGCGTCATGATCACCGGCCACTGCGCCAGATAGCCGATAATAAACACCATTTCGATGCAGTTCAGGGCAGAACTGAATACAAACTGTTTTGCGACATGACGGTTAAATACCGGCACCAGCGACAGCAGCATGATCGGGTAGATCACGAAGAAGACGCCGTAACTGGTGCTGTAAAAACTCGACACGCTCAGGGCAATCATCCCGGCAAACACGATGCGCAACGTCTGGCGAAAGTCGTTGGCGGTGTAGACGATGTTGCCGTGCGGGGTAAAGACCCGCGCCAGGGTATTAATAGACATGATGATCAATAGACATAGTGCAGCAGGCTGACGAGGTGGATCTGCATCCCGGAGAAGAAGCGGGCAAACGGACCTTCGCTGTTATAGAGCTGCACGGTAGCGCGCGCCCCGGTCGGGAGGTGCTTCGGCAGGGGTTCGTCCAGCGCCACATGGATGCGCATACGTTGCGCGTCACGCACCCAGCGGTTGGAGGTTTCCGGCTCCGAGAGTTGGCCGTTGACCGCCTCCTGTCCCGCTAAAATACCGGCATCGCTGCTGGTGACATGGGCGCGGAACACGCGGCCCGGGAAGGCGTCAAACACGACCGCGGCATCGGTGTTCTGGTGGGTATGGCGCAGGCTCTTTTCGCGGAAATCGGCGACGATATCGCTCTGATTGTTCACTAGCGCCAGCGCCGCCGAGCCGGAGGCGGCATAAAAACCGGGGCTAAGCTGGACGTTGCTGACCGTGCCGTCGGCTTCGGCGTAGATCTTCGTCCAGCCGAGATTGAGTTCAGCCTCATCCAGCGCGTTGCGGTATTTTTGCAGCGTCACGTTACGCTTTTCATCCCGCTCGCCGCGCTCAATGCGCAGCTGGTGGATGCTGGCAGTCAGATTGGCGACGCTCTGCTCGCTGCTCTGCCAGGTGGTGCGGACTTTATCCAGATCCGCTCGCGAGACGTTCTGCAGGGTGCTGAGTTTCTGATAGCGATCGAAAGTCACTTTGTCGTTGCGGGCGGTAAGCTGGGCGGTTTTCAGGCTGGCCTGGGCCGCCACGATCTGCGCATCCAGCTGCTCATTGGCGAGCCGTGCCTGTTGCAGGGCAATCTCTGCGGCCTCTACCTTATTGCGAAACGGCGTAGGGTCGAGTTCAAACAGCAGATCGCCCTTCTTCACCTGGCTGTTGTTGTGCACATGCACCGCCGCCACATAGCCGGAGACCCGCGCCGAAACGGGCGTCACCACGCGCATCACCGTGGCATCCGGCGTCAGCGGGATCCAGATATCCGCGACAATAAAATAGACAAACATTAGCAGGAAAGAGGCAATACTCACCCTTACCCAGCGGGCAAACTTTTGTTCAGGGGTCATGATTATTTGATCTTGTTATCTTCTTCGCGGATTGTCCGCAAATTGCAGGCGATTTGATTAAGTGTGGCGCTGAAAATCTCGAGATGGTCCGGAGCGATATTCTGCGATACCCGTTCCTGGAACGTTTCGATAACCTGGGTCAGCGTTTTCAGCACCGCGTTCCCCTCGGGTGTGAGCCTCAGCAGCCGGATGCGCTTGTCGTAAGGCGATGTGGTGCGCAGCAGATAGCCCTGCTTTTCCAGCTGTGAAAGGGTGCGCATTAGCGGCGGCAGTTCAATACCCTGCACCTCCGCCAGTTCGCTTACCGAGACGTTATCCCCCAACTGTTTCAGCTGCATCATTACCGTCCAGCTTGACTGGGTTAATCCGGTCTCGAGAATGGCGTCGTCAATCACCGCGCGCCACTGACGCACAATCATTGCCATTCGCATGCCCATGGGCCGACGGCAGAACAGATCTTCTTCACGCATGGGGGATCCTCGCTTCACACGCTGCGAAGATAATAGTTATCAGGGTAAGTATCAAGAAACGAGGAGGTTAAGAGCAGGAATTGCGAAAGCGGGCCAGCGAGGCCTCGCCTGTCTTACCTGACTGTAATGTGCTGCTGACTGCGGAGATAATTTTCAATGGCGATCCATTCCGTCAGGCGTTTATAGAGATGCAGCATCGCCATCGGGAGCAGGCTGTGGAGTTCCTGATGGGCATTGAGTTCCGCTAGCGACGTGCCGGGATTAGTGAACGGCACATTGGCCAGCCGTAACAGATCGAAGTAATCCATGCGTAAAAGCTAAGGGAAACTCTCCTGGGTGATGGTGCACAGACATTCCTGGTAGATCCGGCGCTGCTTCTCTTCGTTATCGTCATTCTCGATCAGGATTAAGAGCGCTTTTTCCAGGCTCTTTTGTGCAGCGATCATTTTTTCCATACAGTTCTCTGACAGCATCAAACACGTTGATCAAATTTTTTATACAACCCGGTCAGATTGGTCACGGCGAACTTGCGGTAAATATTACGCCGATGATGGCTGACGGTTTTTCCGGTCACATCCAGGTAGCGGGTGATCTCTTTATTCTTTTTCCCCGACACAATATACGGCAGCAGCATGGTTTCCATGCGGGTGAGTCGTTGTTCTTTTTCAAGATGATGCCAGCGCGCGTTTTTAAAAATCGTGACCGGCTGATCTTCCTGTGCCAGATGGACAAGACAGGCGCGTAATTTGGTTACGGCACTTTTACAATCAATGGTGTAATCGGCGATGGTATTAATCAAAATATTTTCAATCGTGCTTTCGTAACACACATCCCGGGTAATAAAAATAAAATAACGTTGTTCATAGCGATTTTTAATATCCAGCAATGTATTCAATACATTGATATTAGATTCGCCATAATCCACCACAATGGCTTTTGTACGGACAAGATCCTCTTTTGTCGCTTTTTTAATGTCATCAAGATAGAGCACCCGCTGAAACGATGGCGCATCCGTCATTAGCTGTTCAACCAGCACGGCAAAGCCCTGCTGAAAATATCTACAGGATGTTAATACCATAATCATTGCCTATATCCTTATCATCACTGTGGATTCGTTCATAATCATCGAGAATGTATTAATTTTCAATTAACAGTTTTCCGGGGGATTGTAGGAATATTCTCAGGCCATGAGAGACACTTTGTGCGGCTGCTCACAAATGCGCATATTTGAAGGCATTATTCGCCCGTTATTACAGTGAGATATCCCACCCGATAAGATTTATCCAATCGAAGGAAGATCAATCTGACCTTCGCGTTTATTTTCTTTTGATATGCTGCGAAATGTAACCAAGGATTAAACGGTGTATGCGTTTTTATATTCGTCACTGCGAAATAAAATCATTACGCACTATAGAAGGATTTTTATATGAATAATTCTTTTCGATTGACGCGCCTGGCTGCCAGTATGAGCTTACTTTTTGGCAGCGGCTTAATATTGTCACCGGCGACACCGATCAGACAATGAACGCCACCTGGTCGCTTAACTTCTAAAACAAATAAGCCGCATACGCTGTATGCGGCTTTCTTTCTGGCAGGACGGTAATTAATTTATCACGCCCTGCGAATGACGTTGGGTTCCGTTTTCCCTTCATAAAATAATAAACGGAGGTTTCCTCAGCGGCTAAAATGCTGGCAAATGGCACGTCTGCCGGACGCAGTCACCACCACGTCGCGGAACCCCGCCACCCGCTGGATCCAGCCTTTGGTATCCATATGCACCAGCAGCGCCGCGCCTGCCTCACCGCCCAGATGAAACCGCCGCTCGCTCCAGTCCAGACAGGCGCAGCAGGCTTTTCGTCGGGTTCTTGCATTCAATACAATGCCCAGAGACAGGAACGCCTCGCGCCCGCTCAGGGTGAGGGCCGACCCATCTGCCACCAGCCAGCCCTCCGCCTGCATAAAGTCATATATCTGTACCGCGACCGTGCCCGCCAGATGGTCATAGCAGGTACGGGCGTGGCGCATCGATTCCGGTGCCGTCGTCTCCGGCGGGGTGATCCGCCCCCAGGACATCCCCATCATCTGCTCCACCAGCTCCGCAACTTCATGCCCTGCCAGCCGATAGTAGCGATGCCTGCCCTGAGACAGGCAGGTGATCAGCCGCCCCTCCATCAGCCGGGTAAGATGCCCGCTGGCGGTAGAGGGCGCCACATCCGCCACGGCGCTGAGTTCTGTGGCGGTCCACGCCCGGCCGTCCATCATGGCGCAGAGCATTTTCACCCGGGAAGGATCGGCCATCGTTGCGGCGACTGCCGCCACGGCCAGCTCCAGCGCGGTGCTGTTATCAGGAGGTAAACGGGTCTTTAGCATAGGCTGCCCACGGCTCAGTGATCTCTGCCGCCAGCTTATCATTATCCGTCAGCAGAATAAGGTGGTTCGCATGATCGCTGTATTGGGTCAGGATGGACACCCCCTGCGCGGCCAGCGCGGCGGCAATCTCCCCCAGCTCGCCGGGACGTTCCTGTTTCAACTTACGGATAAGCGGTTTACGCACCGCCAGCACGTTAAACCCGCCGTCCAGCAACACGGCCCGGGCTTTATCGCCCTCCTCCACCAGAAAATGCGCCTCCACGCCAAAGACGCCGCCGCCCTCCAGCCCCACGCCATGCTGCCCCAGCAGCTGACCAAAGCGCGCCAGCTCGCCGTGCGTAGGGTTGAACATCACATGAACGTCATACATGGGCCTCTCCTCCGGTTTCTGAAGCTTATTCCCGCACCACCTGCGCGACCCGAATACGGTAGCAGGCAAATAACGACGCCCGCCCTTCGGCCTGCGCGGCCTGGTGAAACACGTTTTGCTTCCAGCGCTGAACAGCCTCCTCATCCCGCCACCACGAGAGGGAGAGGATTTTGCCCTCGGTGGTCAGGCTCTGAAAACGTTCGATATCGATAAAGCCGTCGATGTCCGCCAGCAGCGGTTTTAGCTCAGCGGCCAGTTGCAGATAACGCGCCTGATGCGCGGGCTGCGCTTTGGCTTCAAACAGGACTGCAATCATGAGGATCTCTCCGTTGTGAGGTTACGGAGAGCATGAAGGAAACAAAAACGTGATGCTTCGGTGAGGAGCGAAATATGGGGGTGACGTTTGAACGACGTGCCCGGCAGTACGCCGGGCGGTTTTAGCCAAGGAGCGACTTCGGCTCCATAAACGCCCTTATCCCCCACGCGCCCATCTCGCGCCCTACGCCGGAGTGTTTGAACCCGCCAAAAGGGGCTTGCGGCTCATGGGCGAGGGTGTTGACAAGCACGCGGCCAGACTGGATCTGCTGCGCCACCCGCCGGGCGCGTTCCGCGTCACCGCCCAGCACCAGCGCACTCAGGCCGTAATCGGTGTCGTTGGCAATGGCAATGGCCTCTGCCTCGTCGCGGTAGGGGATCACGCACAGTACTGGACCAAAAATCTCGTCCCGGGCGATCGCCATCTGGTTATGCACATTGGTAAACAGCGTCGGACGGACAAACCAGCCGTCCCGGGTTCCCTCTGGCCGGCCTTCGCCCCCCGCCAGCAGACGAGCCCCCTCCTCCTGCCCTTTGCGGATATAGCCCTGCACCCGCTGCCACTGTTTTTCGCTTACCATCGGGCCAACCTCGGTGGTGCGGTCACGCGGATCGCCGGATTTCACCGCCGCGATGGCCCGGGCCAGCGCCTGTTCCATTTCAGCCTGACGCGACAGCGGCACCAGGATGCGCGTACCGGCCACGCACGCCTGCCCGCTGTTCATCAACCCGGCCTGCACCGCCAGCGAAACGGCCTGGTCGAGATCGGCATCGTCAAGAATGAGGGTTGGGGATTTACCGCCCAGCTCCAGGGTGACGCGGGTAAAGTTCTCCGCGGCGTTGCGCAGGATCGCTTTGCCGGTCTGCGTGGAACCGGTAAAGGATATTTTGGCCACGTCAGGGTGACGGCTGATGGTCTCGCCTATCCTGTCGCCGCGCCCGGTGACGATATTAAACACCCCCGGCGGCAGGTCTGCGGCATGCAAAGCCTCGGTCACAATCTGCGTCTGCAAAGCGCTCATCTCGCTGGGCTTGATCACCGCCGTGCAGCCTGCCGCCAGCGCTGCCGCCAGTTTGCCGCAGATAAAACCCGCGTCGCTGTTCCATGGGGTAATAAGTCCGGCGACACCCAGCGGGGTCATCTCGACCCTGGCCGCACCGGCGACGGTGGTAAATTCAAAGGTCTCCAGCGCCGTGATGGCCTGGGCAATCACCTCTGTCGGATAGCTTGCCATCCACGCCGAGCGCGACGCGGGCGCGCCGTACTCTTCAATTACCGCCTCCAGCAGATCGTCATGACGGGCCGCCACCGCAGCCTGCATCCGTCGCAGGGCAGCTATACGCTCCTGCTTCGTGGTTCTGGCCCACGCCGGAAACGCCGCTTTGGCGGCAGCAATGGCGCGCTCTGCATCGACTTCATCAGCAAGACGCACCTGTCCTGTCACCCGGGCCGTCGCCGGGTTATAGAGATCAAAACGCTCGGTGCCGTGTGGGGTGACAAATTCACCGTTGATAGAGATCTGTTCGATATAGTGCATAAAAACCTCCTCAGGCTGGATGAACCCAGTCTGGCATACCTTCTGCGTTGCGATAATCCACGCTATGCTGCAAAGGTTGTTTCGATTTTCAGGATAATCTATGCACCGTTCAGGACTGACCGAGCTGGAAGTGGTGATGGCCGTGGTACGTCGCGGCAGCTTTCGCGCCGCCGCCCAGGAGCTGGGGATGTCGGCCACCGCCGTGAGCAACGCCGTTGCCGGGCTGGAAAGCCGCCTGCAAACCCGTCTGTTTAACCGCACCACCCGCAGCGTGGGGCTTACCGACGCCGGGCAACGCTATGTGGCGCGGATCGGCCCGGCGTTGCAGGAAATCCGTCAGGCCGATGAAGAGATCCACAGCGATACCGATGAGCCTGCTGGCACCCTGCGCCTGAACGTTCCCAACAATGTTGGCACCCTGTTCCTGGATGCGCTGCTGATCGACTACATGATCCGCTACCCGAAAATGCGCGTCGAAGCGGTAAGCGAAGCGCGGATGATCGATATCGTGGCAGAGGGTTACGACGCGGGCGTTCGCCTGGCGGAATCTGTCCCGCAGGACATGATCGCCGTGCCGCTGACCCCCGATATTCGCCAGGTCGTCACCGCCACGCCGGACTATTTTGCCCGTTACGGCATACCGCAAACCCCGGACGATCTGCTGCATCACCAGGGGATCGGCATGCGGATGGCCCACGGCGGGATCTATCGCTGGGAGCTGGCGCGACGTGGGGAGCAGGTAGCCCTGGCGGTGCCGCCGCGCTTTGCCACCTCGGATCTGTTCGCCTCGATCCGGGCGGTGAAAGCGGGTCTGGGGGTAGGATTTTTACCGGAACTCTATATTCAGCAGGAGCTGCAAAGCGGGGAGCTGGTGAGCGTACTGGAGGAGTGGTCGCAGCCCTTTGCCGGGCTGCGCCTCTACTATCCCGGGCATCGCCACGTCCCGCCGGGGTTGCGGGCGCTGGTGGCGATGATCCGCGAGCGCGGTCTTACTCGAGATTAGCTTTGTTCAGGCCGTAGGCGCTATCCAGCGAGCCAGGTGCCATACGGGAGGTGATCCCCAGGCGGTTCCAGGCGTTGATCGCCACGATCGCAAAGTTCAGCTCGGAGATCTCAATGTCCGAATAGTGTTCCGCCACGCTGCGGTAGAGCACGTCGCTGACGCCGTGCGGCCCGATCTGGGTCAGCGCTTCGGTGAAGGCCAGCGCCGCTTTTTCACGGGCGCTGAACAGCGGTGACTCACGCCATGCGGCCAGATGGTACAGGCGCAGCTCGCGCTCCCCGGCAATTTTGGCCTCTTTCGAATGCATATCCAGACAGAAGGTACAGCCGTTGAGCTGGGAGACACGGATGTCGATCAGGTGCTTCAGCGCCGGGTCGATGGAGGTCTGGCCCACCGCCATGCTCAGGTCGGACAGCGCTTTAGCGAGGGCAGGTGTGGCTTTATGGTGGTTAACGCGAGTGCTCATTGTCTTTCCTCATGATGTGCGGCATATGAAATGCGATGGAGCAAATCTACGCCGTTCATGACATAGTAAAAAGATACAAAAAGCGCAAAATAAGGTAGGACATGAAGCCGGGCTATCACCAGATTTATACCCGCTACCGGGACAACATTACCCGCGGCATCCTCAAGCCCGGCGACAAGGTGCCCGCCATCCGCGTACTGGCGGAAGAGCTGAAGGTGGCGCGCAAAACGGTGGAAACCGCCTATGCCATTCTCACCGGCGAAGGCTATCTGGTGAGCCAGGGGGCACGCGGCACGCGGGTGAACCCGGATTTAACCCTCCCCGTCACGCCACCGCCCCCTGCCGACCCGCTGACCGGTGCATTGCCTGAATCGCTGGTCAGCCAGCGCGAACGCAGCGGTTTTTTGCGCCCCGGCATCCCGTCGCTGGACAGCTTTCCCTACAAGAAATGGCTGCTGCTGGCGGGCCAGGCGGTGCGCGCCATGCGCCAGGAGGAGATGCTCAGCCCGCCGGTGATGGGCTGGACACCCCTGCGTCAGGCCATCGCCAGCTACCTCAATATTTCCCGCGGATTGGCCTGCACCCCGGAGCAGGTGCTGATCACCAGCGGCTACAGCGGCAGCCTGCGGCTGATCCTCGATACCCTTGCCAGCCGCAACGACAAGGTGGTGTTTGAAGATCCGGGCTATTTTATGGGTCAGCAGCTGCTCCGGCGTATCGTTCCGCGCCTGCACACCGTGCCGGTGGATCGTTCAGGCCTGGACACCGACTATCTGCTGCACCACCATCCCGATGCCCGTTTCGTTATCGTCACCCCTTCACACCAAAGCCCGCTGGCGGTGACGCTGTCGTTACCCCGCAGGCAGCAGTTACTTGACTGGGCCGGGCAGAATGACGCCTGGATCATCGAAGATGATTACGACGGCGAATTTCACTACACCCGCAAGGTGCTGCCGTCGCTGAAAAGCCTCGATCGTCAGGATCGGGTGATCTACATGGGCACCTTCAGCAAAACGGTGATGCCGTCGCTGCGTCTGGGCTACGTGGTGATGCCCGCCAGCACGGTGTCGGCCTTTAACGATACCGCCGATCTGCTCGCCAGCGGCCAGCCGGTGCTGACGCAAAAGATCCTCACCGCCTTCATCAACGACGGCCACTTCTTCCGCCATCTGAAAAAGATGCGCGCCCTGTACCAGCAGCGGCGCGACTGGATGATCGCCGCCCTGCATGAGGTCTACGGGGATCGATTCTTCACCGAGCAGAACGACGGCGGGATGCATATTGTGGCGTTTTTAACCAAAGGTAGCTGCGACCGGGAGATCGCCCACTGCTGGCAACAGCAGCAGTTGCAGGTGAATGCCCTGTCGGCGTGGTACAGCGGGTCGGTCAAACGCTACGGGCTGGTGATGGGGTATAACAACGTGCGCAGCTACGACGAGGCCGTTGCGCTGCTTATGCGGCCAAAAAGCCAAACCTGCGATCTCCTGAAATAGCAACTCCCTGATTTCGCACCACAAAAAGCCGTTTTCAGACCATCATTAAGGTATGAATCATCGCCACGGTCTTTATAATCGACGCGCTAAATAACACGTTTAAGGACAAAAAAATGAAATCACTTCTGGGATTCGATTATCTGTTAACACCGCGCGTACTGGTCTTCTTCTACTGGATCGTCATGCTGTTTATTCTGCTCGGCGGCATCTACTCCATGTTTACCGAGCATTTTATTGCCGGCTTTTTCGGCATGCTATGCAGCCTGATCGGCACCCGCGTGATGTTCGAGCTGATCATGGTGGCGTTTAAAAATAACGAATATCTGCGTCGTATTGCGGAGAACACCGGGAAATCCACCGTAGAGTAACGCCACAGCACACTCTGTAGGCCCGGTAGCGTAGCGCCACCGGGCAATCCCCTACATATCAAATCGTGACAACCCAACATCCTTCAACTGCTCATCACTCATCTGGCTTAAAATGCGGCGCGTGCGGTTGATGCGATACCATCTTTTCACTGCCCGACCCATCCAGATAAACACCGCAAACGGCCTTTTTGCCCGGTTTTCATAAAATTCCATGATGCGCTCCTCACCTTGTCAGTGGGGTTATCATCATGGAGATCGGGGTGGACAATACAGATTCAAAAACAACTTTTGTTTAACATACAGATCCGCTAAAACAGTATCTGAATGCCGTTTTTTGCGGCAATCTGTACTGGTTTTTAGATCTGTATGGCGACAACCAAGGATACAGCATGACGCGTTACCAACATCTGGCCAATCTCCTGGCACAACGCATTGAACAAGGGCTGTATCGCAGTGGGGAGCGTTTGCCTTCAGTGCGCGCCCTGAGCCAGGAGCATGGCGTTAGCATCAGCACCATACAGCAGGCCTATCAGATCCTCGAAAACCTCCAGCTGATCACCCCCCAGCCGCGCTCCGGCTATTTTGTCTCTTCACGCAAAGCACAGCCGCCCGTTCCGGCGATGACCCGCCCTGTTCAGCGTCCGGTAGAGGTGACCCAGTGGGATGAGGTGATGATGCTCCTCGATGCCCGCGCCGATAAAGAAATGATCTCTTTTGGCGGCGGTTCGCCGGATCTGAACCAGCCGAGCCTGAAACCCTTGTGGCGCGAGATGAGCCGCATTGCCCAGCACCATCCGGGGGAGATGCTGAGCTACGACGTGCTGGAGGGACGGCAGGAGCTGCGCGAGCAGATTGCCCGCCTGATGCTGGACGGTGGCTCGACGGTAGCGGCGAACGAGATTGTGATCACCAACGGCTGTCACGGGGCGCTGTCGCTGGCGCTGCTGTCGGTGTGCCAGCCGGGGGATATTGTGGCGGTGGAGTCGCCGTCGTTCCACGGCACCATGCAGATGCTGCGTGGGTTTAACATCAAGGCGATTGAGATCCCCACCGATCCGCAGACCGGGATCAGCATCGAAGCGCTGGAGCTGGCCCTGGAGCAGTGGCCGATTAAAGCGGTCATCCTGGTGCCCAATTGTAATAACCCGCTCGGGTTTATCATGCCGGAGGCGCGTAAACGCCAGGTGCTGGCCCTGGCCCAGCGCCACGATATTGTCATCGTCGAGGATGATATTTACGGCGAGCTGGCGGCGGACTACCCGCGCCCGCGCACCATCCACTCGTTTGATATCGACGGCCGCGTGCTGCTGTGCAGCTCCTTCACCAAAACCGTGGCCCCCGGGCTGCGCGTCGGCTGGATTGTGCCGGGCCGTTATTACGACCGGGTGATGCACATGAAATATGCCGCGGGTGGGTTTAACGTGCCGGGGACGCAGATGGCGGTCGCCGCGTTTATTCGGGATGGTCATTACCATCGCCACGTGCGCCGTATGCGCCAGATTTATCAGCAAAATATGGAGCGCTACACGTGCTGGGTGCGGCAGTATTTTCCGGCAGAGATCTGCGTTACGCGCCCGCAGGGCAGTTTTTTGCTGTGGGTGGAGCTACCGGAGAAGGTGGACATGGTATGCGTCAGCAAGCAGCTGAGTCGCCTGAAGATCCAGGCCGCGGCGGGATCGCTGTTTTCGGCCTCAGGGAAGTATCGCAACTGTCTGCGGATTAACGTGGCTTTGCCGCCGAACGAGAAGAACCGCGAGGCGTTAAAGAAGATGGGCGAGGCGATTCATATTGCGATGGAGGCGTAGTGCGGCGAAGTACGGCGTAGTGCGGTATCGTGCGGCCTGATGCCCTCTCCCACAGGGAGAGGGAAAAACCCAGGCCCGGTCAGCGTCGCGCCACCGGGCAATGTCAGCTTAAAACTTCCAGGCCACGCTGCCGACGATGCTGCGCTCGGCACCAAAGTAGCAGTATGAGAGCGAGTTACAGGCCGCCACGTAGCTTTCGTCCGTCAGGTTGTTGACGTTCAGCTGCGCGCTTACCCCTGTCAGCCCGACCTTCGACAGATCATAGCCTACCGCCAGATCCACCAGCGTGTACGACGGCAGCGTATGGGTGTTCATGCGGTCGCTGGTCACGCCATTGACGTAACGCACGCCCGATCCCACCGTCAGGCCATCAAGCGGCCCGGTTTTGACGTCATAACTGAGCCAGCCGCTGGCCATATTGCGCGGCGCATAGACCGCACGCTTGCCCTCTTCCTCCGGGCTGCTCTTCTTGTAGCGGATGTCGGTATAGGTATAGGCCGCCTGCAGACGCAGGTTGTCGGTCAGTTGACCCACCGCTTCCAGCTCGACCCCTTCAGACTCGATCTCCCCGATAGAGCGGTACGGATCGGTCGGCTCCTCTTTGGTGGCGATATTTTTCTGGTTGATGCGGAACACCGAGGCGCTGAACTGGCTGTTCATCCCTTCCGGCTCAAACTTCACGCCCGCTTCCCACTGCTTGCCTTTCATTGGATCCAGCAGATCGCCGTTGGCATCGGCAAAGCTGGTCGGGGTAAAGGCGGTGGAGTAGCTGATGTACGGCGCGATACCGTTATCAAACAGGTATAACAGCGCCGCACGGCTGCTGAAGTTGTTCTTGTCCAGATCGCTGCGGGTATCGTTCAGCTTGTCGATGTTCGAGACCTTCACCTGATCGTAGCGACCGCCCAGGGTCAGACGCCAGCGATCCAGCGAGAGCTGATCCTGCAGGTAGTAGCCCGTCTGGCGCAGCTTGTGCTTCTCCTGGCTGTACATGGTGATGTAATCCGGCTTCGCGCCGTACACCGGGTGGAAGGCGTCGATAGGCGGGAAGCCGCCGTAGTAGCCGGTGGTGTCGTTGCTGCGATCCTGATAATCGAGGCCGATCAGCACCCGGTGGTTCACCGCCCAGGTATCGAAGCTGCCGTCGATCTGGTTATCCAGGGTGATGGCATCCATCTTCTCGTCAGAGCCGGAATACCCGCGGTTAAGCTCGGTTTCGTTCAGCCAGCCCGCGGCATAGACCTGATTCAGCTCCACTTTGGTATGCAGATAGCGCAGCTTCTGGCGCACGGACCAGCCGCTGTCAAACATATGCTCAATGTTGTAGCCGACCATGTTCTCGCGACGATCGTACTTATCGTAATCGTCCTCGCCTTCGAAGAAGGTATTGGAGATCATTTTGCCGTCGTGCGGCACCACGGTGCCGTCGTACGGCAGGCCGGAGTGACTACCGCCCTCGGGATCGCGGTGCAGATAGGCCATCAGATCCAGACGGGTGTTATCGGTGATGCGCCAGGTCAGGCTCGGCATCAGCGCGTAACGCTCTTCCTTCAGCGGATCAAACTGGGAGTCGGCATAGCGGGTCATACCGCTCAGACGCGCCGCCACCCGGTCGTTGTCGTCCAGCGCACCGGTAACATCAAACATCGCCCCGCGCTGATCGTTATTCCCGGCGAACAGCTTGATCTCGCCGCCCGGATCGAACGACGGTTTACGCGAGGTAAGCGCCACAATCCCGCCCGGTGAGGAACGGCCATACAGCACCGACGCCGGGCCGCGCACCACTTCGATATTCTCCAGGAACCACGGGTCAACCACCAATGAGCTGTGAGAGTTGGTGTCACCCATCATCTTCAGGCCGTCGAGATAGACGTTATCCAGACTGCCGTCCGAGAAGCCGCGCAGCACAATGTAGTCAAAGCGGTTTGAAGCGCCGATCTGGTTGCTGTAGACCCCTGGCGTGTAGCTCACCGCCTGACGCACGCTGGTGGCGCCCTGCTCTTCGAACTGCTCGCGGGTGACGATAGACACCGCCTGCGGGGTCTCGATATCCGGGGTCGCCAGCTTGGTGGCACCACTCTGCATCTGCGAGGTCACCACCACGGTTTCGGTTTTCGGCGTCTCCTGCGCCATCAGGGGGAGTGCGACGCTCCCGGTAACCCATCCCACCAGCAGTGCCAGCCGCGTTTTAGCGAACATGAAAATCTCCAAAGGCATTTCTAATTGTTAATAAGAATTATTACCTTTTTCATTTCGAAGATAGCTATGCGCGCCGCCAGAGTACGTATGCGCAATGCCAAACCGCACAAAAGGCGTTGGCGAATGGGGAAAAGCGGATTAACGGTCGCTGCGCACCGCGCCGGGACAGACGCCGTAGCGACGACGAAAGGCGGTGGCAAAGTTAGTGGCATGCTGATAGCCCGACATCCACGCCGCCTGCTGCACGCTGTGGCCTTCCAGCAGATAGCGGCGCGCCAGACTAAGACGGCAGTCGCGCAGGTAGTCGAACACCGTACAGCCATAGGCCTGACGGAACTTGCTGCGCAGGCTGCTGGGGCTCATCGCCGCCCGGGCGGCCAGCTGAGCGAGGGTGTAATCCTGCTCAGGGGACTGTGCCAGCAGATGACGGATCTGTTCCAGGCGGGCGTGCTCGCCGCCGGTGGTGCCAGGCAGCGCCGTACCCTGCTGCTCACGCAGGTGCAGGCCATGGCCCAGCAGCTGATACATCACCCCTTCCAGTAACAGTTGGCGCGACAGACTGCTGCGCTCGCGCTGCCGGGCATGCTGAATACCGGCCAGCACAAAATCCGGTACCTGCCAGACAAAGGTGGGCGCATTGAGCTTCTCCCACTGCTCCAGCAGCGAGGCGAGCAGGCTTTCACGACGGGCATCGTCGGGGTAAACGCCAAAGGAGAGGGTTTTCAGGGCGATATCGGCATCATGACGGGCAGACATGGCCTGCTGTTCACTGAGCCTGGCGCTAAACGCCATGCCGGGTCGCACCGAGTAGACTTCGCCGCTGAGGGTCAGGGTTACACAGCCTTCCAGCACCACCAGTACATACAGGGGGCTACTGTGGCGGGAGGTCGTTTCATAGGGTTGCAGCACGCGCACGTCGGAATGGGTTAACGAGATGCCGGACGGCAGGATCATCTCTTCGACATCGCCGTGCAGAACGGGGCTGGTGTTGGCACTGGTATCCGTCAGCAGAGGGAAGCGATAGTCGATACCGTAGCGCTCGCCAAACACCTTAAAGTCTGCCACGGAAAAGGTTTTTTTCGTTGCAGCGGTGGGATTATGGAGCGTTGTGTTGGACATACCTGCGCCTGGAGGAAGCTATTAAAAATAAAACAGTATCACTCCTTTAACGCAGCGGCAATGCGGGTATATTCCGCTTCGCTTAAAACGTATTTAAACGCTGGCATAACACCAGCGTTTAAATATTATTTTATGGCAATTCTGTTAATCACGCCTCTTGCCAGGCGGCAAAGGTTTCTTCGTGATTTTTATTCAGCACGACTTTATTGCCGTCAATTTTATCGACCCACTCCAGCGGAATATAATGGTGTTTGCCGCCAGACTCGGAATCGTTTTTTGCCAGCTTAATACGCTCGCCGTCAAGATGGTCAACTGTACCGACGTGGTGACCGCAGCTTGCAACAACCGGAGCATGTTCCTTGATTTCACTCTTGTTTACCATAATTAATTCTCCTCATCAGGTTTCTACGGGTTGTGTCACGAAACTAACTGTAGACCATAAATAATTTATTTACCGCCTCATTAGCATTTCGAAACATATTTCCCGGCACGTTTAAAGAACAAGCGAAATATATAAGAATGCGCCTATAAATATTCCAGCAACGTTATTATGCGGCATAATTACTGTCACGCACTCAACATGGAGGCATATATGGTAGAAGCCAATCGTACCGAAATATCCCTGGCTCTTGGTGAAGCGGTTTTAGACGTTGTACAAAAAGGCCAGGAAGTGTCGAGAGAGAATCTTGCCCGGGCCATGAAAACGAAACCCGAGCGAGAAAACGATGATGACCGCCTGCTTGATTACTGGAAGGCCTGTCATATCCTCGCGGCTTAGCGATAGCGGCGTGGGGCCTGCGCCCCGCGCCGTCTTAACGATCACTCGTTAACGTTACTCGTCAAAGAACCAGTAACCCTGGTTAATCAGCCCGGTCAGCTCTTCCACAAACGCCGGATTTTGCAGCGCAGCACCGAGCTCAGCCTGGCCCAGCTCGGTATAGCGGCACAGCGCATCTGCCGCCGTTGCGTCTACCGTCTCCAGCTTCTCGCTGTTGATGAAGAAGCTCCCGCCAATATTCAGCACCCGCAGCCCGCTCAGGCGAGTTAAGGTTTCGCCGCCCAGCAGCGCGTCCAGCACCTCTTCCGTGGTGTATTCCGGCTCAGCAGGGGCGATATCCAGCTCGTGACGCGGAGTGGAGATAAAGCTGCCAAACCAGTCTCTGAAGTCGTCCGGCTGGCTGATCATCGCAATCATCATCTGACGCAGGCGCTCAAGTTCGTACTCTTCCACCCGGCCCGGGTGCTCGCGACAGGTCAGATCGGGATCGCTGTAATGCTCGCCGCCCAGATCGTTTTCCAGGGCGTAATCAGCAAAGCTGCTGATCAGATCCCGACCGTTCGGACCACGGAAGCCCACCGAATAGTTAAGTGCCGTCTCGTGGGTGAAGCCGTCATGCGGGAATCCAGGCGGAATGTAGAGGATATCTCCCGGGGCCAGATCTTCGTCGATGATGGGCTCAAAGTGGTCGACATGCAGCAGCGCCGGATGTGGACAGAACTGACGCATCGGCAGCTTGTCCCCTACGCGCCAGCGGCGGCTGCCCATCCCCTGAATGATAAACACATCGTACTGGTCGATATGCGGCCCCACGCCGCCGCCCGGGACAGAGAAGGAGATCATCAGGTCATCGAGACGCCAGTCCGGCAGCACGCGGAACGGACGTACCAGCTCCGCAGCCGGGGCGTGCCAGTGGTTGACCGCCTGCGCCAGCAGCGACCAGCCGGTATCGCCTAAGCCGTCGAAGTGCTCGAACGGGCCGTTGCTGGCATGCCATTTACCCTCTTTATGGCTGACCAGGCGACTGTCCACTTCCGGCTCCATCGCCAGCCCTGCCAGCTCATCCGGGCTGATAGGATCGATAAAGTTGGGCAGGGCGTTCTTTAAAACGACAGGTTTCTTTTGCCAGTATTTTTCTAAAAATTCCGGCCAGTTCAGGTTGAGTTGATACGCCATGGTGAGCACCAGTGAAAAGATAAACGGGCCTGATTATAGGAAGGGGCCGGGGCTGGCTGCTTTGTCATGGGTCAAGCGGGGGTGAGATCTGTCTCATTCAGCCTTTCGCATGACACAGACTGACAGTTTCACGCTTTATCGTGAGCGCGAGATAGAGAGCGACTTATATCGTTAATGACAAAGAGTGTGCCGTCATGAGAGCTACCATGAGCCAGTTTACCGAATATCCCGTTACCGCACAGGTAAAGACCCTGATGGAAGTCTATACGCGTAAAGAGCACCCGTCGGTGTTCTCGCCTGTGGCCAGTGAGCTGCCTGCTGGGAGCCGTATCCGTGTGCAGGCGGCGGTAGTCGGCGACGCGGTGCAGGGCAATCCGCACTGGTACAGGATTGATGAGGACACCTTTATCTGGTCCGGCGCCTGTACCCGTATCGACCCCTGCCCCGCGTTTCCGCCCTACACCAAAGTTAACTGGACAGCGGTGGTATTTGAGGTACGTTAGGCACTCATCACCCGCACATCCTGCGCCGCTAAGGCCGCCATCGCCTCATTATCCAGGCCCGCCTCCACCACCAGCACGTCGATATCACGGCTTTTCGCCACCACAAAGCGTGCCACGCCGGGGATTTTATCGGTGGTGAGCGCCACGATGGTCTGGCTGCTCTGGGCGATCACGGCTTTTTTAAACTCGCAGTCGGCAAAGTCGAACCCGGTCAGTCCCATCCCCGGATCCATCGCGCAGCCGCCGATAAACGCCTGATCGAAAATAATCCCCTGGATCTGGCTGGCCGCCGTGGCTCCCACCGCACCGCCAGAGGTACGCTGGATCTGGCCGCCAGTGATGATCACCTCGCACAAAGGGTGATGCAGCAGTTCCGCGGCAATGGCCGGGGAGTTGGTTACCACCGTGATCGCCAGATCCGGCGGCAGGGCCTTCGCCAGCGCGAGGTTGGTGGTGCCGGTGTCAATAAAAATGCAGCTTCCTGCTTTGATCAGGGTTGCCGCTTTCTGCGCGATCGTGGCTTTTTTTGCGTGATTTTTTTGCTCACGGCTGTGAAAGTTTCCGGCATCCGCCAGCTGCAGCACTGCCCCGCCATAGACCTTCTTACAGATCCCCTCTTTACTAAGCTCCTGTAAATCACGGCGAATGGTATGTTCCGACACCTGCATCCGGGTCGCCAGTTCGGCGCAGACCACTCGGCCATTTTCCTGCAGGATCTGGCGGATCAGATCTTGTCGTTGTTCCGGGAAAGCTGCATAATCGAGCATAAATTATCTTCTCTGGATTTGAATCGAGCAACAATGCGCATAATGTTGCATGTCGGCGCGCTCTGTCAATCCACCAGGCCCGAAACCGGAGCGTCACGATGAAATACTATGATGATTACCGTCAGCAGGTGCCCGCTACCCACCCTTATGACGGCTTCCTGTTTAAGCCTGAGACTGCAAATTCACGCCCGGGGGAGAAGGTGCAACACAAAACACCCGCCCCTCCCATATTGAAACCTTATAAGGATATAAAATGACCCATCAGACCACCGGAGCCGTCCATCGGCTTGCCACCCGGATCGTCTTTTTTATTGCCGGATACGTGACCGCCACCTGGGCGGTGCTGGTGCCCTACGCCAAAGCCAATACCGGCGTTAACGAGGCCACGCTTGGCTCGCTGCTGCTCTGCCTGGGGATGGGGGCATTGATTGCGATGCCGCTCACCGGGATGCTGACCAGCCGCTACGGTTGCCGTCGGGTGATCGTCACGGCACTGGCGATTGTCATGCTCACCACGCCGCTACTGGCCATCATCCCTGATCCGCGCCTGCTGGCCGCCGCGCTGCTGCTGTTCGGCGTGGGCGTAGGGGTGACGGACTGCGCCATGAACATTCAGGCGATCATCGTCGAACGCGACGCCCCTCAGCCGGTGATGTCCGGTTTTCACGGCATGTACAGCGTCGGCGGCATCGCGGGGGCCGGGGCGATGACCCTGCTACTGACCCTGGGTGCCAGCGCCGTTGTCGCCTGCCTGATCATCATCCTGAGCGTTATCCTGATGCTCGCCGCCAGCCTGAAAGGGCTGCTGCCGTGGGCCAACCCCGCCACCGGCCCGGCCTTTGCCGTGCCGCGCGGCGTGGTGCTGTTGATTGGTGCTATCTGCTTTGCGGTGTTCCTCGCCGAAGGGACAGTGCTGGACTGGAGTGCGGTGTTCCTCACCGAAGTGCGCGGCGTACCGGAGTCGCTGGGCGGGCTGGGCTTCACCTGCTTTGCGGTGGCAATGACGATTTTCCGCTTAACCGGCGACCGGCTGATCGCCCGCACGGGCGCTCTGCGCGCGGTGGTGGGTGGCGCGATCGTGGCCGCAGTCGGCTTTGCGCTGGTGACCTTTGTTCCGCAGTGGCAGCTGTCGCTGGTGGGCTATGTGCTGGTGGGTGCTGGCTGCGCCAATATCGTGCCGGTGATGTTCTCCGCCGTTGGCCGTCAGACCCGCATGCCGCAGGCGGTCGCCGTCCCGGCAATTACCACGATGGGCTACCTCGGCGTGCTCGCCGGGCCTGCCATTATCGGTTATATGGCGCATGCCACCTCTTTAACCCAGGCGTTTATGGTCATTATGCTGCTGATGCTGGTTGTCGCCATGCTCTCCGTGACCGTTACCGCCAACCAACCCGCCCGCAGCGAGGGATGATATGAATATTGCACATGTCGCACTCTGGACCCGTAACCTGGACGCCCAGGTAGACTTCTGGGAGTCGGTATTTGGCGCACGCCGCAACGAACGCTACCTGAGTAAAAATCGCCCGGGGTTTGCGTCCCACTTTATGACCCTCAGCGACGGGCCGACCATCGAGCTGATGACCGTCCCGGATCTGGCCGATACGCCGTCGCATGCGGAATTTGTCGGCTGGGCGCATATCGCCCTGAACGTCGGCAGCAAAGCGGATGTGGATCGGATGGCGGAGCAGGCGCGGGCAACCCACACGCTGTTGAGCGCCCCTCGTATGACCGGAGACGGCTATTATGAAGCCGTGATTGCGGATCCCGATGGAAACCGTATTGAGCTGGTGGGTGAGTAATCCCCTCACCCTAACCCTCTCCCCAAAGGGGAGAGGGGATCGCCCGTGCATCTGGCAAGCACCCGTTTCATAAAACTGGCCTTTCATCCCTCGCTATTGGATTGCGGACCCTGATGGAAACCGTATTGAACTGGTGGGTGAGTAATCCCCTCACCCTGACCCTCTCCCCAAAGGGGAGAGGGGATCGTCCGTGCGTCTGGCAAGCACCCGCTTCATAAAACTGGCGTTTCCCCCCTCTCAATTGACGACAATTTGACCATTCCTGGCCTACGCTTATCCGATATGAAAAGCGGTTTTGATATCTTATCCGTCGCTTTCATACAGTTATCATATTGTTAAATGATAATGATAATTAATGTGTTAAAGTTGCTGCGTTCATAAAACTGCCGCCATAACCGCTTGAACACCCGGGAGGTAGTTTTCACGCTGAGCGAAAATCCTCTCATCTCTGTCAGGCTGAAACATTGGGGCTATTAATGGAACACATTGTCTATGTCGTTGATGATGATCACGCTGTCAGGCGGTCCGTTGTCGGGCTGCTGGAGTCTGCCGGGCTAAACGCCCTCGACTTTTCTTCGGCAGAATCTTTTCTGCAACACAGGTTTGAAGATGTGCCCTCCTGCGTAATCCTCGACATGCAGATGCCCACCATCAGCGGGTTTGAGGTGGCGGATACGCTAAAGGCCAGCGGGCGTGAGATCCCGATTATCTATCTCACCGGATATGGCACCATTCCCATGTCGGTGAAGGCGATAAAAGGCGGCGCATACGAGTTTCTCACTAAGCCGGTGGCGTCGAACGATCTGATCGACTCGATTAGCGCGGCGCTTAAGCAGGCGGAAGAGAATGCCCTGCACCTGCGCGAGCAGTACTCCCTTAAGCAGCGCCACCTCTCGCTGACGCCCCGTGAACAACAGGTGTTACAGCTGGCGATCAGCGGGCTGCTGAATAAGCAGATCGCCGCCGAGCTGGGGGTAAGCGAAATCACGGTGAAAGTCCATCGCCGCCGGGTGATGGATAAGATGCAGGCCCGTTCGCTGGCGGATCTGGTCAGGGCCGCAGAGCGCCTGGCCTGAAATCCGCCGTCAGTGCCGGGAGAAGCGAAATCACGGTGAACGTGCATCGCCGCCGGGTGATGGATAAGATACAGGCCCGCTCGCTGGCGGATCGGGTCAGGGCCGCAGAGCGCCTGACCTGAAGTCCGCCGTCAACGTCACATCATGCTGGCTGCCAACGGCAGCGTAAAGGCGAAAACGCAGCCATGCGGCTCGCGATTGCGGGCCGTCAGCTTGCCCCGGTGGCGCTCGATAATGCTGTAGCTGATGGTCAGCCCCACTCCCATCCCCTGGGCTTTGGTGGAGTAGAACGAGTCAAAAATGCGCTCGGTTAACCCCGGTTCAATGCCGGTGCCGCTGTCAGCCATTTCAAATGTGATCCCCCCGCCTTCAGGATTCGACGTCGAGAGCACCAGCGTGCCTGGGCGATCCGCGATCTCGGCCATCGCCTCTATCGCGTTCATCACCAGGTTCAGCAACACCTGCTGGATCTGCACGCTGTCCCCCACAATAAAGCTGTCTTCTGCCGCCAGGGCATAGTTGACGCTGATGCGTCGCTGCTCCAGCTCGCTGCGGGACAGGGTGATGATGTGCCGCACCAGATGGTGCAGATCGATGCGGGCAAAGACCGGGTCCTGCTTGCGGGTAAGGGATTGCAGGCTGCGGATGATCTCCCCTGCCCGCTCGCCCTCGGAGACGATCTCCTCCAGCCCGAGGCGGGCTTTATCCAGCCGGGCTGGATCGCGGTTGAGCCAGCGCAGGCTTGCCCCGGCATTGGCGACAATCGACATCAGCGGCTGGTTAATCTCATGCGCGATGGACGAGGTTAACTGCCCGACGGTCGTGGCGCGCGAAACGCGGGCCAGCTCTGCCTGGGCGACGCGCATGGCGTCTTCGGCCCTGCGCTGGGTGGTGATGTCGGTGATGATGCCGTAATACTCGTTCACCTCGCTGCCCACCCCCACTGGATCGCCAATCCCCAGAATGGTGCGGGTGGCGCCATCAGCGCGGATAATGCGGAACTCGGCGCGCATGGTCAGGCCGTCGCGCACGCTCTCGGTCACCAGGGTGCTGATGCGCGAATAATCATCCTGATGCACAAAGGTCAGAAACTCGGCCATGGAGATCATCTTCTGTTTCTCCGGCAGCCCCAGAATGCGGGCGTACTCTTCCGACATAAACATCAGATCCTGCTCCAGCTCCCAGCGCCAGCTGCCGGTGTGGCTGATCTGCTCCCCCAGCATCAGCGAGGTCTGGCTGGCCCGCAGCTCTTTCTCGACCCGGCGGCGCTGGAGGTTCTCCTCCAGCAGTTCGGCGTACAGGCGGGCGGTTTCAAGAGAGATGGCGGCATGTGCCCCCAGCAGGCTCACCACCCGGGAGTGTTCGACGGTGAAGACTTCCGGCATCAGGCGGTTCTCCAGATAGAGCACCCCTACCAGCCGCGCCTGCTTGAACATCGGGACGCACATCACCGCCGCGCCGGAGGTCACCAGATAGGGATCCTGGCTGAAGGGGTGAAACTCTTCGGGTTTGCCGGTGTGGATCTCCTGCCCGGTGCGGATCACCGCCGCCAGCACCGTCAGCGGCATGTCGGTGGCCATCGGCACCTCTTTGCGGATCTGCACCCGCACCCCGTCGGTGGTGGTGCTGGCGCTGGCCTCGATCTCCGGGATGTTGTTGTCATTTACCCGAATCAAGAGGCCACGCTGCGCCCCGGCCCGCTCCAGCAGGATGGTCATCAGGGTTTCGATCAGCCGCTCAAGATTGATCTCCTCCGAGAGGGCACGCGAGGCCTTGATCACGCTCTGCAGGTCGCGGATCTCTTCGTTGCGGGCAAAGGCCACCGTGTCCCAGGCGTTGGCTTGACCGGGGGAGAGCAGGTACGGGAAATCCCGCTCCAGCTGGCGCACCTTAGACTGCGCCCCGGCCCGTCCCCAGGCGGTCATCGCCCCGCGGAAATGGGCATCGGCGGCGGTGGTGTAGCCGCAGGCATGGGCGAAGCGCCCGGCCAGCTCGTGCGCCAGGGCGTTGAACGGATTAAAGCCCCCTTCCCGCGACAGGCGCACCGCCTTCTCGTACTGCTCAAGGGCGATGCTGTTCATCCCGTCCAGCCGCACGATCTCGGCGTAGATCAGCGCCTCTTTATCGGCAAAAGTGCCCGGATTGATCCGCGCCCAGAGGACGATTTTGTCGTAGTGAAGGTGGATCTGGCGGCGCAGATCGGCGGAAAAGGTCTCCGGGGTCAGCTGCTGAGAAAGCGTAAGCGCGCTGTAGAGATGGTAATCCAGCAGATGAATATGACCGGGGGCAGACCAGGCAAAGCGCCCGGCCTGCGCAAGATTATCTGCCGCCTGCGGGAATTCACCGCAGGCGAAGTGGGCCATGCCACGATAGAGCCAGAACCAGAACAGCATGGTGGAGGTCTGCTCCGTAGCCTGCTCCGGCGCGGCGGGCAGCAGGGACTCTGGCAGCACATCGCTGGCGCTCCAGTGGCCGCTCACCGGCGTGCGCAGGTGCTCCACGTAGTGGCGCTGAATGAGCAGGATCGCCTCGACATCCTGGAAATGGGTTTTGCGCACAAAGGCCAGCCCGCGCTCGATGCTGGTCAGCACCCCATCGAGATGATCGCCCCGGGTGAGGAAGTTGATCACCTGGTGGCAGGCGGCAAAGCAGGCCATTGTCATGTCCCCGTGCGTCACGGCGGAGGTGAAGCAGGCTTTGGCGCACTCGATGGTGAAGGAGAGCGGCTGGGTCCAGACACTGAGCTGATCCAGCGGCAGCAGGGTTTTGGCTTCGAAAGCGTCGTAGCCGTGGCGGCTGACCAGTTCCCGCGCCAGAGTGCCGTACTGGAAGCCGAGACGATACTCGGCATAACGGTGACCAATAAGCACCCCAAACCACGCAATCGCCGGGGCAGACGCGCCGGTAATACCGTGATCCAGCGTCAGGTGTAGCATCCGACACAGCAGAACGAAATGCAGGCGCGAGCTGGTAAAGCTGGCGAACACGCAGGCGCTGTTGAGCAGGTTCATCACCGCTTCGGTGTCACCGTCGTTCATCCGCGGCAGCGCGGCAAAATGGCCCTGCGGGTTATCGCCGACGCGGTTGCACAGGCTGTGCCAGGCCTCGTCGCACTCGGCGGTCTCCGGGTAGCGGCTGACGTGAATGCCAAACACCGCCAGCCAGCTCAGCGCCGCCTCCAGCGCCAGCCGGTTGTCGGACTGGCGCATATAGACTTCCGTCAGCAGGTTGGCCGCCAGCGCTTTTTCCGCCAGCCCGCCGGCGGAGCTAAGAATGCGGTCGCACAGCCGACGGGTGCCGTCGAGATTGCCCAGCGCGAACTGGCACCCGGCCTCTTCGCTGTCCAGCGTGAAGTCGCTGGCGCTCTCCGGCAGCGAACCGGCGTTGCCCAGCGCGCGGGCGGTCTGAATGTAGCTCAGGGCCGACAGGTAATCCCCCGAACGCCGGGCGCGGCGGGCCGCCAGCAGACTCAGCTCGCGGAACATCTGGCGCTGGGGCGCAGGCTGAATGCAGTCCAGCGCCGCCGTGACGTGATGCACGGCGCGGAACAGGATCTCGTTGCCCGCCGCCTGACGGGCCGACTCTGCCAGCAGGCTGGCGGTGGTGAGGTGCAGGCGGCTGCGCTCGGCGTTATCCAGCAGGGCGAAGGCCGCCTCCTGCACCCGGTCGTGGGTAAAGGCATAGCCTTCGTCGCTGAGGGCGATCAGCTGCGCCGTCACCGCCGGGTGCAGGGCATAGCGGATCTCCGCCGTCGACATCGACACGACCCGGCAGACCATCTCCAGCTCGCCGCTGCCGCCGAGGCAGGCGATGCTGCCCAGCAGCCGCCGGGTGTCGTCCGGCATCTCCTCCAGCTGCTGTAGCACCAGGGTGACCACGTTTTCGGTGTAGTGCCGGGTGCGGATGGCGTGCAGATCGTAGTGCCATTTATCCTGATATTTATTATGTGCCACCAGCCCGTCATCGACGATCCGGCGGAAAAACTCATGGACGAACAGCGGGTTGCCGCCGGTTTTCTCGTGGATCAGCCCGGCCAGATCGAGGGTGCTGGCCGAGCGGGTATGAAAGATATTCGCCAGCCAGAGCGACACCGCCTTCACCGACAGCGGCTCCGGGCGCAGCTCGGTGGTATTACGTGAGGCGAGGTGCAGATTCGCCAGCTGATGATGCAGGGCGCTGTCCGGCAGCGAGCAGGCATCCCGGTGCGCCACCACCATCAGCAGCGGCACGGTGCTGGCGTGGATCAGCAGATACTCCAGGATTTGCAGGCTGGCGGCGTCGATCCAGTGGATATCGTCCAGCAGCAGCACCAGCGGGCAGCCTGCGCTGGCGAAGGCTTTCACCAGCGCCAGCACCATATGGCTGAAACGCGCCCGGGTGTCGATGGAGAAAGTGTCGCTGGTAAAGCGCGGCTTGTTATCCAGCAGCAGCCGCAGCTCCGGCACCAGGCTGACGGCTAAGGCTTCGTAGCCCTCCAGCTCGCGCGACAGGCGCACCTTCCATTGGGCCACCTCCTCCGCCGACAACCCCAGCAGGTGCAGCACCAGGGTACGAAACGCCGAGGTTAGCGCCGCATAGGGCAGCGTGGGGGAAAACTGATCCACCTTGCCCACCGCCAGCAACACACTGCGGTGTTGCAGGGCCTTCAGCCCGGAGGCGATCAGCGAGGATTTTCCGATCCCCGACGGGCCGCTGATCGCCACGAATCCGGCGAGGTTATCGCGGCTGACCCGATCGAAGGCGTGAATAAGATCCGCCGCCTGCGGATGGGCGGTGTAAAGGGTGTCGGTAAGATAAAACGCGGGGGAGCGATCCTGCAGGCCAGGGGTAAAGGCGGCAATATCCCCGTCGCCACTCAGGGTGGCCTGGCAGCGGCGCAGGTCGGCGATCAGGCCGTCAACGGTCTGGTAGCGGTTCTCCGGTTTTTTTGCCAGCAGTTTGAGGACGATGGCCGACAGCATGGGAGGCACACCGGGGCACACCACGCCGGGGGCGCGCGGCTCGGAGGCGATATGGTAGTGCGCCCATTTGCCCTGATCCTGGCTTCCCGGTTCAAACGGCAGGCTGCCAGTGAGCAGTTCGTAAAGCACAACGCCCAGGCTGTAGAGATCGCTGCGGCTGTCCACCGCGCGTTGGGTGCGGGTGGTGTGTTCCGGCGACATATAGGCCGGCGTGCCGCCGATGATCGCCAGCCGCGCCTGCTGTAGCTCTTGCGAGGTGCCGGACGACAGGCCAAAGCCCCCCAGCCGACAGCTGTTATCGTCGTGAATGAAAATATTGCCGGGCTTGATATCCCCGTGTACCAGGTTGCGCAGGTGCATCAGGCGCAGCGGCAGACTGATGCGGATCGCCAGATCGAGGAAGCTCTGGATACAGGCTATCGGCGCGCCGACAATCCTTGTTAACAGCACAAACGAAAAGGGGGCATAAACCAGTGCAAAGCGCCCGTGGTACTGCGTGCTGGCAACCGGGCGAATGGCCCAGTCGTCGCTCAGGTACTCCCGCAGGGCAAACTCGTTGCGCAGCAGGCGCGTTGCGCTGGCCTCTTCTTCATCGCTCACCCCGGTGGCGATAATAAACGACCCGCCGGAACTGGGCAGACGGGCATTCAGCCAGCAGAGGCTCCCCTCCTGCCCCAGTGGGGTAAAAATAACGTCTTCTTTAAGCACAAAAGCCCGCCCTTCGGATAAATTTCCGGGGGCGGGCCAGCGAGCAGGCAGCGATGAGTTGTTCATCCACGTTCCTTATTGTTCTTCATTAATGGTTCTCGTGGGGAGGTTTGTCGCGGTTGTCAGGCTGTGAGCGCGCGCTGAATGTGCGCCAGCAATACCTCGACATTAATCGGCTTGCGCAAAAAAGCAACGGCGCCGTGATCAACAGCGTAGCGTTGCATATTGTCATCCGCATGACCGGAAATAAAAATAAGTGGGGGTGGCGAGGTGGCGATGAGACGAAGTTTGTCGAGCATTTCGAGTCCGGTCATCCCCCGCAGGCGGATATCGGCAATCACCAGCGCCGCGTCTGCCAGCGCAGTGGGGTGGCTGAGAAACCCCTCCGCCGAGTCGAAGGCTTCCGTGGCATACCCCTCCGACTGCAGCAGGTTGCTTAACCCGCTGCGAACAGACCGTTCATCATCAATGATGGCTATGCGCTGCGGCATGCTCTCTTTCCTCAAACGAAACGTGATTAACCCTCGCGACCGTCGCCGGGACCGGGTGGAGGTGCAGTGCCGCTAATTTTGGGAACGCATTCGTGACGAAACCAGGTCATCGTCAGCTGACGGCTGAACAGACGGCGTCCAATCGGGATCAGCTGTTCGCCCACCAGCATGCCAAACAGCCCCAGCAGCGCGACGACCGGGGGTGCGGGAGAGTGTACATCAATTGCGGCATAAACTACCCCTGCCAGAATTCCACAGCTCAGCGAAACAACCCAGGCTTTTATGACGAGGCTCCTGTGGAGAGGGTGACGGGCGCTTTTTGCGCGGTGTCGTCAGCATGCAAAAAATGACGGGTGGCCTGTTCACCGGCCAGCATCCCCAGCAGGCCAATCAGCGCCAGCGCGGGCGGGGCCGGAGAGCGCACTTTCAGCAGCGCGTACAGCAGGCCAATCAACACGCCTGCCGCGAGGGAAATTAACCCAGTACTCATGATGAACTCCAGAGAGATCAACAGCAGGCCGGATGAGGGTCCGGCCTGCCGCGACACACTTAGCGGACCGGGGCAGGAACCGGGGCCAGGGTTTCGTGCTCGCTCTTCTGGCGAGACGGCGCGTTGTGCACCATGGTGTAAGCGTAATCAACGCCCATGCCGTAGGCACCGGAGTGCTCACGCACGATATCCATCACCGCGTTATAAGTCTCTTTACGCGCCCAGTCACGCTGCCACTCCAGCATCACCTGCTGCCAGGTTACCGGGATCACGCCAGCCTGGATCATGCGCTGCATCGCGAAGTCGTGGGCATCTTTCGAGGTGCCGCCAGACGCGTCAGCCACCATGTAGATCTCGTAGTCGCCTTCCAGCATCGCGCACAGGGCGAAGGTGTTGTTGCACACTTCGGTCCACAGGCCGGATACCACCACTTTCTTCTTGCCGTTGGCTTTCAGAGCGTCACGCACTTTCTGGTCATCCCAGGAGTTCATGGAAGTACGTTCCAGAATGTCTTTACCCGGGAACACGTCCAGCAGTTCAGGGAAAGTGTTACCCGAGAAGCTTTCGGTCTCAACGGTGGTGATAATGGTCGGGATGTTGAACACTTTGGCCGATTTCGCCAGCGCCACCACGTTGTTTTTCAGCACCTGACGATCGATAGACTGCACGCCAAACGCCATCTGCGGCTGCTGGTCGATAAAGATCATCTGACAGTTATCAGGGGTTAACACTTCGAGTTTTGAGTTAGACATAATGGTATCCAGTGAGGTTAACAGGTGAAACCCGCCGCAGGACACTGCGACGATGCGTTGCCTGCATCCTATGTCTCTCTTACGCCCGGCGTAATTATCTCTTTGTATAATTAACCTTTCGTATAGTTATACGGAGGTATAGTTATACTTTGGTATACCTATCCCATTGTATAACTGGTTTTTTTAGGTAACCGGTTCCAATAATCCTGACATTTCCCCTCTCAGTCAGGAGCAGTTATGACTTCCTCTGCTAAAGCAGATTTGATTCTGGTAAACGGCCAGTTTCATACCGTCGATCGTGAAAATCCCCTCGCCGAAGCGGTTGCCGTGCGCGACGGCAAATTCCTTGCCGTGGGCACCGTTGCAGAAGTGATGCAATACCACGACGACGCCACCAAAGTGGTGGATCTGAAAGGTCACACCGCCATCCCGGGCCTGAACGACTCGCACCTGCACCTGATCCGTGGCGGGCTGAACTATAACCTCGAACTGCGCTGGGAAGGCGTGCCGTCACTGGCCGATGCCCTGCGAATGTTGAAAGAGCAGGCTCTGCGTACCCCGTCGCCACAGTGGGTGCGCGTGGTGGGCGGCTGGAACGAGTTCCAGTTTGCCGAGCGCCGGATGCCAACCCTGGACGAAATCAACGAAGCCGCGCCGGATACGCCGGTCTTTATCCTGCACCTGTACGACCGCGCCCTGCTCAACCGCGCGGCGCTGAAGGTGGTCGGCTATACCAAAGATACGCCGAACCCACCGGGCGGTGAGATCCAGCGCGACGCCAACGGCAACCCGACCGGGATGCTGATCGCCCGTCCGAACGCCATGATCCTCTACGCCACCCTCGCCAAAGGGCCAAAACTGCCGCTGGAGCAGCAGGTGAACTCCACCCGCCAGTTTATGCGCGAGCTGAACCGTCTGGGCTTAACCAGCGCCATCGACGCGGGCGGCGGTTTCCAGAACTACCCGGAAGACTACGAAGTGATCGCCGAACTGCATGAGAAAAAGCAGATGACGATCCGTATCGCCTACAACCTGTTTACCCAGCGTCCCGGCCACGAGCTGGAAGATTTCGAGAAGTGGACCGATATGCTCAAGCCGGGCCAGGGCACCGACTTTTTCCGCCATAACGGCGCAGGCGAGATGCTGGTCTTCTCGGCGGCTGACTTCGAAGATTTCCTCGAGCCGCGTCCGGATCTGGCGCCTGGCATGGAAGACGAACTCGAGCGCGTGGTGCGTCATCTGGTGGAGCACCGCTGGCCGTTCCGTCTGCACGCCACCTACGATGAGTCCATCAGCCGGATGCTGGACGTCTTCGAGAAAGTGAACCGAGAGATCCCCTTTGATGGCCTGCACTGGTTCTTCGACCACGCCGAGACCGTTACCCAACGCAACATCGACCGTATCAAGGCGCTGGGCGGCGGCATTGCCGTGCAGCACCGCATGGCCTTCCAGGGCGAGTACTTCGCCGAGCGTTACGGGATGGAAGCGGTGCGCCACACGCCGCCAGTCACCCGCATGCTGGAGACCGGCGTGCCGGTGGGTCTGGGCACCGACGCCACCCGCGTGGCGAGCTATAACCCGTGGACCGCGCTCTACTGGCTGGTCTCAGGCCGCACCGTCGGCGGGATGCAGATGTACGATCACAGCGCCCGTCTGGATCGCGACACCGCCCTGATGCTCTGGACCCAGGGCAGCGCGTGGTTCTCTAACGAGCAGAACCAGAAAGGCCAGATCAAAAAGGGCCAGCTCGCCGACCTGGCGGTACTGAGCAAAGACTTCTTCCGCGTGCCGGAAGAGGAAATCAAAGGTATCGAGTCGGTACTGACGGTGGTGGATGGCAATATCGTCTACGCCGCAGGCAGCTTTGGTCCACTGGCTCCGCCTGCGATCCCGGTCCTGCCGGAGTGGTCGCCGGTGGTGAAAGTGCCGGGTCACTACCGCAGCGCACCGCCTCAGGCTACCCGCGTGGGAATGCAGGCTGTTCACCACTGCAGCGGCCCGTGCGGCGTACACAACCACGCGCATGACTTTGCCCGCACGGCAGAGATGCCGGTGGCCGACGATAACGCCTTCTGGGGAGCGCTGGGCTGCAGCTGCTTTGCGTTTTAATCATGATGAACTCAACTTCACATCAGACCCTGCCCCGGATTGACCTGGGGCTGTTCTTCCTGCGTATCACCGGCAGCCTGCTGCTGCTGTACGTGCATGGCCTGCCGAAGGTGCTGCATTTCAGTGAAGAACTGACGCGGATCGAAGATCCCTTTGGCTTCGGGCCGTACTTCAGCCTGATCCCGGCGATCGTCGCCGAAGTGATCTGCCCGATCCTGATCTTGTTCGGCGTGGCGACCCGTCTGGCCTGCGTACCGATCATCGCCGTATTGCTGGTGGCGATGCTGGTGGTGCATCCGGGCTGGTCGATTGCTGAAGGTCAGTTTGGCTGGCTGCTGCTGATCATCTTCACCACGCTGGCGATCACCGGCCCTGGCGCGTGGCGGGTACGTTCGCGTGTTACGGAGAGATTCGCATGACCCAGATTACCGACTCGCACGTGGAGCATCCGCCTGCCCCGGCGATGTCCACCTGGCAGCCCCTGCATCAGCGGGTGTTCCGTATGCTGTGGATCGCCACGGTGGTCTCGAACGTCGGCTCGTGGATGAGCGACGTGGGGGTCAACTGGAGCATGCTGACCCTGAGCGCCGATCCGCTGGATATCGCCCTGGTGCAGGCGGCAAGCAGCCTGCCGATGTTTCTCTTCGCCCTGCCCTCCGGGGTGATGGCGGATATCGTCGACCGGCGTAAGTACCTGCTCTTCTCCCAGCTGTGGATGTTTATTGCCGCAGCGGGGCTGGCGATCCTCTCGTTCACCGGGCAGGTCACGCCGACGGTGCTGCTGGCTGCGGCGTTTCTGTTGAGCGTTGGCAGCGCCATGAGTTCGCCGCCGTTCCAGGCGGTGGTGCCGGATCTGGTGAGCAAAGCCGAACTGGGTCCGGCGGTGGCGCTGAACTCCCTCGGGGTTAACATCAGTCGCGCCATCGGCCCGGCGCTGGGGGGCTTTTTGCTCTCGCTGGCCGGGCCGTGGATGGTGTTCATGCTCAATGCCCTGTCGGTGCTGGGCGTCGCCTGGGTGCTGTGGCGCTGGAAGCCTGCGGCCTCAGTGCAACGCCTGCCACCAGAGCACTTTTTCTCGGCGGTGCGCGCCGGCGTGCGCTACGTTCACGCTGCCCCGGTGCTGCGTAACGTGTTGATTCGCACCGTGGCGTTCTTCGTGTTCGCCAGTGCGGGCTGGGCGTTGCTGCCGCTGGTAGCGCGTCGTGAGCTGGGTCTCGGCCCGGCAGGGTACGGCATTATGCTGGCCTGCATCGGACTGGGAGCGATTGCCGGGGCGGTGCTGCTGCCGCGTCTTCGCCAGCGGCTGAACGCCGATCGACTGATGGTGGCGGCGAGCCTGGTCTTCGCTCTCACCATGCTGGCTCTGGCCTTCGTGCGCCACTTCTGGCTGCTGAACCTGTTTGAGTTCTTCACCGGCTTTGCGTGGATTGCTGTGCTCTCCACCCTCAACCTGGGGGCGCAACGCAGCGCCGCACGCTGGGTGAAAGCCCGGGCGCTGGCGGTCTACCTGACGGTTTTCTTCGGCTCGATGACCGCAGGCAGCGCCATCTGGGGACAGATTGCCTCGCACGTGAACACCGCCACGTCACTCTGCGTGGCGACCATCGGGATGCTGCTCGCCAGCGCCACGGTGCTGCGCTGGAAGCTGGAGAAAGATCCTAACCTGAACCTCGATACCAGCGGCCTGATTGCCGATGACGCGCGGGAGAGCATCCCCAACGAGCGCGGCCCGGTGCTGGTCTCCTGCGAGTATCAAATTGATCCTGAAGCGGTAAGCGAGTTCCTGAAGGCCGTCCACGAGCTGCGCCGGGTGCGCCGCCGTGCGGGAGCCATCAGCTGGGCGGTGTATGAAGATATCGACCAGCCGGGTCTTTATATCGAGACCTTCCTGATGGGCTCCTGGGTGGAACACCTGCGCCTGCAGGAGCGCCACACCATGAATGACCACCTGCTGCAAAGCCGCGTGCTGGCTTTTCATCAGGGCGATGCACCTCCGGCGACCCGCTACCTGGTGGCGCCGGTTTAGAACCTACAACAACACTTTGAGGAAGACACTATGGCGACGATTAAAGCGAAAGATGGCACGCAGATTTACTACAAAGACTGGGGTGCAGGTAAACCGGTTCTGTTCAGCCACGGCTGGCCGCTGGATGCCGACATGTGGGACAGCCAGCTCAACTATCTGGCCGAACGCGGTTTCCGCGCCATCGCCTTCGACCGCCGCGGCTTTGGCCGTTCGGATCAGCCGTGGAATGGCTATGACTACGATACCTTTGCCTCTGACATCAACGACCTGATCACCGCGCTGGATCTGCGCGACGTGACGCTGGTGGGCTTCTCGATGGGCGGCGGCGACGTGAGCCGTTATATCGGCACCTACGGCACCGATCGCGTGGCTGGCCTGGCGCTGCTGGGTGCGGTAACGCCGATCTTCGGTAAGTCTGACTCCTACCCGCAGGGTGTGGATCAGTCGGTCTTCGCAGGTATTCGCGACGGACTGCTGAAAGATCGCGCCCAGTTCATCAGCGATTTTGCTACGCCGTTCTACGGCACCAATGCCGGGCAGACGGTTTCCGAAGGCGCGCTGACCCAGACCCTGAACATCGCCCTGCTGGCATCGCTGAAAGGCACCCTCGACTGCGTAACCGCCTTTGCCGAAACCGACTTCCGCCCGGATATGGCGAAAGTTGATGTGCCGACGCTGGTGATCCACGGCAGCAACGACCAGATCGTGCCGTTCGAAACCACCGGTAAAGTGGCGGCAGAGCTGATCGGCAACGCGGAACTGAAGGTGTATGACAATGCGCCGCACGGCTTTGCGCTGACGCATCAGGACCAGCTGAACGAAGACCTGCTGTCGTTTGTGAAGTCGCTGTAAGGGTTGAATGCCGGGTGGCGCTGCGCTTACCCGGCCTACATATTTTGTAGGCTTGTGCAGGCGCTGCGCTGTCGGGCACTTTAATTACCTACGCGATGCTGCTGCCGATTTAATAACCCTTTAATATCCTCGCCGCAATCGGATGGTTAATTGTTTAACTATTTATTCCTGCATATAACGTCTGAATAATATTTTGCTCATCCTCACTTTAGGTTAGCACGTTTGAAATGCCCCCCCTATAATTGACAGCAGAAAATAACCAAAAAATCATTATATAATGATAGTCACCTCCTTTAGGCGAACACGTTAAGCATATGACAAAAAATAACACCCCTTATTTAAGCAATGTCAAGTCATTATTACTTTCTGTTGTCTTGATAATTATTGGCTGTGGCATTACACCTTACGCAAGCTTTAATATCGCTTGGTTGTTTCTGTTAGCAGGGCTTTTTTTATGCTTTAAATCAATTTTGGATAGCAAACGTCTATCACGAATTGAAAAAGGTATCACTCTTATTTTTTTCGGCCTCTTTATGGGATTCGGTATTCCTGCCTTAGTCCTTCAAAATTACACAAAGATTATCACCAATGATTTCAAAGAGCATCTTCATTTATTTGAACAAATGGCGCTCTACGTTTGCGCTGGCGCAGGGGGTGGAATTCTGGCTAACTATGCAGAAAATATTAAAACCGTCGATGTCTCCCCATATGTTAAAAATGAAGCTGATATTATAACCGCTGATCTCATAAAAACGTTGCAGGCAGAGTCACGACTACAACGTAAAAAAGTGGAACAGTTACTCTTAGTAGTAATAGCGACTGTATTATTAGGAGTAGCAAATCTTATCGTAACCATATTTAAGTAAATTATATAAATAGTGGATAGAGAATCAATGCCGGGATGGCAATGGATATTAAAAAAAATCACTATTATCGTGATCAATAACACTCAGAGTAGAGGAAATTCAGCCCAACATATTCCACATCCCCATATACAGTTTCTGAAATTTTTTTCCAGAAAGAGCATCGAGACCAAGTGACGCATCCGGCCTATACGTTTTGTAGGCCCATGCAAGCGCAGCGCCGCCGGGCAAATTACGCTTCACTCGACGTAAAAACCATTCCCGCGTAAGGCTTCTCCCGACACGCCGCCAGACGCGCGGCAAGATCGCCCACATGCAGTTCCAGTTTGTGCCCGTCTGGGTCGAGAAAATAGAACGACGCCCCTTCGCTTTTGTTCTCTTTCCAGACCGTTACGCCAGCGTCTTTCAGCTTTTGCGCGACGGCGTCAAAGTGTTCCGGTTCAACAGAGAAGGCGTAGTGGGTGTAATCGCTGTTCTGCGGCGGAATAAATTGTCGCGTCTCGTCATAAGAGAGGCAGAGCCAGAGATCGCCGCAGGTAAGGTAAGCTCCGGTGTGCCATTCGGCGTGCAGGCGCAGGCCGAGAAGATCGCGCCAGAATGCGATGCTGGCAGGCAGGTTGCTGACAGCAAGAGTCAGATGGTTAAGGGCGTTAAGCATGAGGTTCAGTCCTGGATGAAGGTTAGCCTCACTTTTTTAGCATGTTTATCGACCTATAGCACCACGCCAGGCATATCAGTAATTACGCCGGGTGGCGCTGCGCTTATCCGGCCTAATTGGCCCGTAAGCCTGTGCAAGCGAAGCGCTGCCGGGCAACGACTGCTACCTTCTTTTAGCCCAGGCGGCACGCATAACGGGAATAAATACCGGCGGGATGACGCCCATTTTCGGCAACGGCGTAGCGATCTCCACGCCTGGTGCCACCGCAAACCACTCGGTATTAAAAGGCAATTTTTGCAGGCGATTAAGGTCAAACTTTGTCGGCCAGCTTAACCCTGCCGTATCCAGCTGATCGTCGATGACAAACTCGCCCTGATAGACGTGGTCCGTCCGTGAGGTTCCATAGACAATCAGGACGGCATGCAGATCCGGGAAGACGTTCAGAATCAGTCCGGGACGCGCTTTCGGCCCCGGATGGCCCAGATCCTCATGTTTAGGAAATTTACACCAGATAATGTCACCAATTGCCGGTAACGGGTTGTAATTATTAGCCATAAGCATCCTGCTTATTTGAATAATGGAGAGTCCAAATCGTCCTCTGAAATATCGAGGCCTGACACTTTTCTGATCGCTTTATGTTGTGCGTCGGTCAACGGGCCATCGTCCTGTTCGTATGAGGGCAGCACCTCTTTAGCAAGGTTGCGTAATGCCTTGTGGACTAACTCGGTCTGGTTCAGGGACAACTCCGCCATTAGCCGGGCAAAGGTGTCTTCGCTGACACCAAATTCGTTATCAACAGAACGGAGCTGGAACAGGAATTTTTTAGGCGCAGTGCGTGTTGGGGTGGGCATGATAACCTCTCTTCTTTAACGCTATATGCAAAGTATATAGAGGGACGGGGAAATGGTCCATATAGAATGCATATATCCCTTATGTGATCCCTGTTTTGGGTAGTTAGGCATTGCGTCCTAAGATCCCGTAAAATTCCGACAACAGAATGATAAATACCGAAAAATTTTACTGGAGAGAATATGAACGCGGCTGAACACGATACCAGATTTGCGTGGGCAACTTTTTATCAGGCTTTTGCCAGCAAATTACTGACCTGGCGAAATCGTAGAGAGGAGCTAGTCGAAGGTATCCATCGGATTGCCGCTGACGTTGGCGGGATGTCACACCTGCAGGACAAACCTGCTCAGGGCGAACCTCATCCGTTAAAAGACATTTGCCCGTTTACAACGATGGGATTGTTCAATCGCAGCCTTACCGATGCGAATCGCAAAGTGATTGCCGCCAGGCTGGCGGACCTACTGGGTGTGAACGAACCTGTACCCGATTCTTTTGATGGCATCCCTCTGCTCAACAACCAAAAATCCTGGTTTTTTGCTTACGAGAAGACCCGCACCGACAATGACATTGAGTTTCTCTGGGAGATGTTTACCCAGGCAATCAGATTCGCGGATGATCCGGATGTCGACCCTGGCGCTTTTTCTATAGTTTATGATGTCACTTCAAACGTACACAATGTCGGTTGGAACCTGACCATGGGGCTGTACTGGATTCGTCCGTGGTTTTACCCCACCTTAGATAGCCAGTCGCAATATTACATCCAGAAAGTCCTGAACATTAAAATCCTGAAAAATGGTGTGAAAGGCCGCTGCAGCGGGCAAAGCTACCTAAGTCTTATGCAGGCTCTCAAACAGGCTTTTACCCAGCCAAACTTCCCTGTCCATAGTTTTCCAGAACTCTCGCTGACAGCGTGGAATACAGATGTCGCCCAGTCAAAAGATGAGGTGGAAAATCGAACATGGAAAGTTTATCTGCTGAATAAAATTAAGACCTTATGCCTGCAAAAAGAGAGTCCTTATTTCACTTCTCAGGAACTGAAAGAAAACTACCTGGACGAAATTAAAGCAGATCATCCGAATAACAATACGGTTGAAAATTCAATCTATTATTACCTGCAGATATTGCGAAAGGATGATGAGTTAAGGTTCCTCAATGCTGGTAACTATGAATACCTGAACTTTGATAAAAGCGAAGTACAGAGCGTTACTGAAGAATCGGTCGAAGAGAGTGCGCCACCAGCCAAAAATGCTCATAAACCTTACTTCATCAGCAATCTGCTCGACGAGGGCTGCTTCCTTGATGAAGATAAAATTAAGCTCACCCTCCAGCGACTTAAAGACAAGAAAAACCTGATCCTGCAAGGCCCTCCCGGCACGGGTAAAACCTGGTTAGCACGCCGTCTGGCATACTGTTTGATGGGTGAGCAAGCCCCTGAGCGGATCAGCGCGGTTCAGTTCCATCCAAATCTCTCTTATGAAGATTTTATTCGCGGCTGGCGCCCGGGGAAAGAGGGACGGCTGGAACTGATCGATGGGCCATTCGTTAATGCCATCAATAAAGCGCTTAATAACCCTGCTGCAAAATATGTAGTGATTATTGAGGAGATCAATCGCGGTAATCCGGCACAAATTTTCGGCGAAACTCTCACCCTGATGGAAGCCGATAAACGCACTCCGAATGAGGCGCTGGAACTCTCCTATCGCACGGATCCGGATGAGAAAATCTATATTCCCGAGAATTTATATATCATCGGCACCATGAACATTGCCGACCGTTCTCTGGCACTCCTCGACTTAGCCTTGCGTCGCCGTTTTGCGTTTATCGACCTGAAGCCCGTATTTAACGAGGCGTGGAAAAGCTGGGTGAACCAAAAGTTTGCCGTCGAGCTGGACGTTTTAACCTTAATCGAATCACGACTGACGACAGTGAATGAAATGCTGGCGAATGATGTCACTCTGGGACCGCAATTCTGTATCGGACACAGCTATGTTACCCCGGCAACCGGCCAGAAGATTGGCGAAGCCGTAGCCTGGTATGAACAAGTCGTCGAGACGGAGATTTGCCCTTTACTCGCCGAATACTGGTTCGATGCCCCGAAAAAAGTTAACGACGCTAGAAAAGTGTTATTAGCACAATGACTTCCGAGAGCGAGCAACATAAGACGGCACGCATTCCCGTGCGCAATCTCTGGCTACTGATGCTATACGCTTCCGACTTGTTTCGGGAACTTGGGCGACGCAATGTAGCTGTGGAAGATGACCCAGATGAAATCCCCGATCTGGTGGCGAAGATCCTTCTACATGAAATTGCGCTGCGCCGCCGCCGTAATTTAAGCATGGGCTATCAAACCCGGCATGCCTCTCTGAATCGGGTTCGAGGACGCATTGATATTCTGCATACGGCCAGCCATCAGCTATTAGATCGCGGCCGGGTTGCATGTCAGTTCCAGGAGATGACCCTCGATACGCCACGAAATCGCTACGTTCGCTGTGCGTTAGAACGGCTTACCCCGCTCATCACCAAACCTGCACTGGCCGCAGATTGCCGCTTTGCGGCAATGGCGTTGCGTCGGGAAGGTATAAACGGTGAGTACCCTGACAACCGCGAACTGCCCTCGGTGACGCGCTTTGGTCGCCATGACGCGGCCGATAAACCGATGGTGGATGCCGCACAGCTGGCCTATCAGTTGCTGTTACCCACCGAGGATCAGGGTCACCACCTTTTACCCTCCCCTTCAAATAACGAGGCCTGGATGAGAAAGTTATTTGAGAAAGGTATCGCGGGCTTTTATCGGGTCCATCTTGAAAAAGACATCTGGCATGTCGCGGCCGGAAAAGAGCTGAAATGGGCATTGAGCGATCAAAGTGCTGGGAGTGCTGATATCTTCCCGACGATGAAGTCAGATATCGTTCTTGAACACAGGGTTAATAAGAAACGCATCATTGTTGATACCAAATTTAATGCGATCCTTACGAAGGGCTGGCACCGAGATACCACGTTGCGCAGTGGCTATATTTATCAGCTGTATACCTATCTGCGCACTCAGGAGAACAATGACGATCCGTTATCCCTTAACGCTGCAGGCATGCTGTTGCACCCTGCCGTTGGGTATATGCTGAATGAATTTATCGTCACGCAAGGACATAAGATTCATTTTGCGACAGTTGATATGGCGGCAGATGCACAATCGATAAAAAACCAATTACTGGATTTGGTTAGTGGTTGCGCGCAGTCATGACATTTACGCCCGGTGGCGCTGCGCTTACCCGCCTGTTAAACCGCAGGCCATGCAAGCGAAGCGCCGCCAGGCAGTGCCGTTAGTGCTTCACCATCACATGCCTTACCACGGTGTAATCCTCCAGTCCGTACATCGACATATCCTTGCCGTAGCCGGACAGCTTCTGGCCGCCGTGCGGCATTTCGCTTACCAGCATAAAGTGCGTGTTCACCCAAGTGCAGCCGTATTGCAGGCGGGCGCTCATGCGGTGCGCGCGGCCCACATCTTTGGTCCAGACCGATGAGGCCAGGCCGTACTGTGAGTCATTGGCCCACTCCAGCACCTGCTCTTCGTCGTCGAACAGGCTGACGCTGACCACCGGGCCGAAGACTTCGCGCTGGATGATCTCATCCTCCTGCTTCGCCCCGGCCAGCAGGGTCGGCTGGAAATAGTACCCGCTGCCGCCCGCCACGTTACCGCCGGTCACCACGTGGATGTGCGGCAGGGCTTTTGCGCGGTCCACCGCTTCGCTGACGCGGGCCAGATGAGCGGCAGAGCTGACTGGCCCAAGCTCGGTGGTTTCATCCTCCGGGGCGCCCATTTTCAGGCTGGCCACGGCGACGCCCAGCTTCTCCACCAGCGTGTTATAGACCTCTTTTTGCGCATAGATACGACAGGCCGCGGTGCAGTCCTGTCCGGCATTGTAAAAACCAAAGGTGCGTACGCCCTCAACCACCGCATCGATGTCGGCGTCGTTAAAGACGATGACCGGCGCTTTGCCGCCCAGCTCCATATGGGTGCGCTTAATCGAGGATGCGGTATGGCCCAGAATATGCTCGCCCGTGGCGATGGAACCCGTCAGCGACACCATGCGCACTTTATCGTGGCCGGTTAGCGGGTCGCCGACGGTTTTACCCCGGCCAAACAGGACGTTGATCACCCCGGCCGGGAAGATATCTTTGGCCAGCTCGGCCAGCTTCAGGGCAGTGAGCGGGGTGATCTCTGACGGCTTAAGCACCACGCAGTTCCCCGCCGCCAGCGCCGGGCCGAGCTTCCACGCCGCCATCATCAGCGGGTAGTTCCACGGGGCGATGGAGGCCACCACGCCAACCGGATCGCGGCGGATCATGGAGGTGTGCCCTTCCATGTACTCCCCGGCGGCGAGGCCGTTCAGGCAGCGGGTTGCCCCCGCAAAGAAGCGGAACACATCGACAATGGCCGGGATTTCATCATTCAGCACACAGTGCAGCGGTTTGCCGCAGTTCAGCGACTCCAGTCTGGCGAAGGTATCGGCGTTCTGTTCGATGATGTCCGCCAGCTTCAGCAGGCATTCGGCACGCGCTTTGGGCGTGGTCTGCCCCCACTGCCGGAAGGCGCGATCGGCGGCCTGTACCGCGGCATCCACCTGCTCCGGGCTGGCTTCGGCAATCTCCAGCAGCACCTCGCCGGTGGCCGGATTATAGACGGGCTGCTTCTCACCTGAACCGGCAATCAGTTCGCCATTGATCAATAAGTTGTGTTGCATAGCCGACTCCATTGTTTTTATGTTCGGGAAATTACAGAGGTTGTCCTGCGTTCAGCCGTTTTGCATGCTCGATCGCGTCGTTTTCCGGCGCATTTGAGCGCCCGAACGGACGGGCCAGCACCATGTACACCAGGCCAGAGATCACCACCACCGCCAGCCCCACCAGTACCGTCCAGCGGTCCATAAAGTCGCTGCTTTCAGCCGGTTGTGCCAGCAGCCAGATCCCACACAGGCCATAGGCCAGCGCCAGGATGTTGACCAGCATTCCCCAGCCGCCCACACTCCACTCCCCGGCCGGTTTCCAGCCTTTCAGACGCTGACGCAGCGCCGCCAGGACCACCATCTGGAACGAAATGTAGATGCCGATAACCGCAAAGGCGGTGATGCGCGCCAGGTTGTCCGGCTGGAAGTAGACCCACACGCAGATGAGCACCGGCAGCAGGCAGCTGACGATCATCGCGTTATCCGGGACGCTGTTTTTCGACAGCTTCGACATCCAGGCGCTACCCGGTAGCATCTGGTCGCGGGAGAAGGAGAAGATCAGGCGGCTTAACGCGGCCTGCAGGGACAGAATGCACGACAGCATGGCGATTACCGCGATGATGATAAACACCGTGGCACCGGTCTCGCCGAGGGCTTCGTTGAGGATCGCCGGGATGGGATCGGCGATCTGGCCGTTAACAATATTCATCAGATTCGGGGAGGCCAGCAGGTAGCCGAGGATCGAGATGATCGCCGAGATCGCGCCGAACACGATGCTCAGGATCATCGCCACCGGGATCTTTTTGCTCGGGTTTTTGACCTCTTCCGCCACGTTGCCGCAGGCTTCAAAGCCGAAGAACATAAACAGGCCGATCAGCGCCGCCGCCATAAAGGCCGGCTGGTAGCTGCCGTCTTTGGCGATAACGCCCATCGAGTCGAAGACCACCGAGAAAGGCTGCGCGCGATGGAACAGCAGCAGGTAGATCCCGAGCGCAATCACGCTGACGATTTCACACCAGAAGCCAATCCTGGCGACCCGGGCGAGGTTTTTGGTGCCCGACATGTTTATCGCCATCATCATCAGGAGCAGGACCACCGAGGTGATCAACATATTGCCCGCCGAGATGTCAAAGCCGAACAGCGACCCCACGAAGGTCGCGGTGTATTCCGCCACCGAGGTGATGGTCACCACCAGCGCCCACAGGTAGATCCAGGCGGCGATCCACGCATATTTACGCCCCCACAGGCGGCGCGCCCACGGGTACAAACCGCCGGTAATCGGGTACTGCGATGCCACTTCGCCAAACACCAGCGCCACCAGCAGCTGCCCGCAGGCCACGATCGGTATCCACCAGATCGCTGGCGGCCCTGCCAGCGTCACCGCCAGCGCAAACAGGGAGTAAACCGCCGTCAGCGGCGAGAGGTAGGTGAACCCAAGCGAAAAGTTAGAGATAAGGCCGATGGAGCGGTTGAAATGCTGTGTATTATCACGATGAATTGCTTCACTTTTCTTGCCAGAAGTCTGTTCCATACGTTTATTCTCTGTGTTGAGGTTGAGTCGCAGGTAACACGAATCAAGGTATAGAAGAGCCCCACAACGCCGTACAGCACCCCCGCCACGATTTGTTAATTTTTGTATGGATATGTCACGTTTTTGTTAAGGACAACCCGCCTTTTCCGTGAGGGCGATCACCTTGCTTCAACTCGTTCGCCGCCTGGTGGCGCATTTTCCCGTCATTTCGCCTGTTTTTCTCGCATCCATCACAAAATTTAAACATTCACGCCAGGTCAGGCCCATTTCGCCAGAATGTAGATATTTTTAATTTATGGCTACGAAATGCACAGCCCTGTCTCCTGAATACTTTCTGAGAGGATTGATTCGATGAATGCACTTACCGCCGTACAACAGCCCGACGAGGCGTTAGCCCGCACCATCTCCGGTTTCAGCATCGCGACATCCGTGCAGTCTCCGCGTCTGCTGGAACTGACGTTCTCCGCAGAGGTGACGCAGCAGTTCCTGCGGGAGGTAGAGCAGTGGCCCATTCAGGCCCTGGAGTACAAATCGTTTCTGCGTTTTCGGGTGGCGAAGATCCTCGATGACCTGTGCGGCAACCAGCTCCAGCCGCTGCTGCTGAACACCCTGCTCAGCCGTGACCAGGGCGCGATGCTGATTTCTGCCGAGGGGGTGGATAACGTCACCCAGGCCGACGAGATGGTGAAGATCGCCACCGCCGTCGCGCACCTGATAGGCCGCTCCAACTATGACGCCATGAGCGGCCAGTACTACGCCCGCTTTACGGTGAAAAATGTCGATAACTCAGACAGCTACCTGCGCCAGCCCCACCGCGTGCTGGAGCTGCACAACGACGGCACTTTTGTTGATGAAGTGACCGACTACGTGCTGATGATGAAAATCGATGAGCAGAATATGCAGGGCGGCAACTCCCTGCTGCTGCACCTCGACGACTGGGAGGCGCTGGATAAATTCTTTAGTCATCCCCTAGCCCGCCGCCCGCTGCGCTGGACGGCACCACCGAGCAAAAACGTGGCGGCCGATGTGTTCCACCCGGTGTTTGACGTCGACCAGCAGGGCCGCCCGGTGATGCGCTATATCGACCAGTTCGTCCAGCCGAAAGATTTTGAAGAGGGCGTCTGGCTGAGCGAACTTTCTGACGCGCTGGAGAGCAGCAAAAGCATCGTCTCCATTCCCGTACCGGTGGGTAAATTCCTGCTGATTAACAATATGTTCTGGCTGCATGGCCGGGATCGCTTTACCCCGCACCCGGATCTGCGCCGGGAGTTGATGCGCCAGCGCGGCTATATCAGCTACGCCACCCGCCACTATCAGACCCATCAGTAGGACTTGAGCGGATGTATGATTTCGTGATTATCGGCGGCGGCATTATCGGTATGTCGACCGCCATGCAGCTGATTGAATGCTACCCGGACGCCCGCATCGCGCTGCTGGAGAAGGAGGCTGGCCCCGCCTGCCACCAGACCGGGCACAACAGCGGGGTGATCCATGCCGGGGTTTACTACACCCCCGGCAGCCTGAAGGCGCAGTTCTGCCTGGCGGGCAATCGGGCGACCAAAGCCTTCTGCGATGAGAACAATATCCGCTACGACACCTGCGGCAAGATGCTGGTTGCTACATCGGCGCTGGAGATGGCGCGGATGCAGGCCCTGTGGGATCGCACCGCCGCCAACGGCATCGAGCGCGAATGGCTGAGCGGCGCGGAACTGCGCGAGCGCGAGCCTAATATCACCGGGCTGGGCGGGATTTTCGTCCCCTCCAGCGGGATCGTCAGCTATCGCGAGGTGGCGGCGGCAATGGCAAAACGCTTCCAGGCGAAAGGCGGGGAAGTGGTGTATCGCGCCGAAGTCTGCGCCCTGAAAGAACACGCAGACGGCGTGGTGATCCACACCCATGACGGACGCGAGTTTGAAGCCAGCACCTTAATCAGCTGCTCCGGGCTGATGGCCGACCGACTGGTGAAGATGCTCGGCATCGACCCCGGCTTTATTATCTGCCCGTTCCGCGGGGAGTATTTCCGCCTGGCGCCGGAGCACAATCAGATCGTCAACCACCTTATCTACCCGATCCCGGATCCGGCCATGCCGTTTCTCGGCGTCCATCTCACCCGCATGATCGACGGCAGCGTCACGGTGGGGCCGAACGCGGTGCTGGCCTTTAAGCGCGAGGGCTACCGCAAGGGCGATTTCTCCTTATCCGATATGCTGGAAATTATGGGCTCGTCCGGGATTCGCCGGGTGCTGCAGAACAATTTGCGCTCGGGCTTCGGCGAGATGAAAAACTCGCTGTGCAAAAGCGGCTATCTGAAACAGGTGCAGAAGTATTGCCCGAGCCTGACGGTGAAGGATCTGCACCCCTGGCCTGCAGGTGTGAGGGCGCAAGCAGTTTCACCAGACGGCAAACTGATCGACGATTTTTTATTTGTCACCACGCCGCGCACCATCCATACCTGTAATGCCCCCTCACCGGCTGCGACCTCGGCAATCCCGATTGGCGCGCATATTGTGAGTAAGGTTCAGACCTTGATTGCCAGTCAGCACAACCCCGGGCGGTCCTTGCAGAGCCCTGGTGTGGAGACATTACATGCCGCGTTTACCCGTTAATCATTCTGAGACAGGAAGCCATCATGCAACTCAACGATCCCAGCTTATTCCGCCAGCAGGCTTATATAGAAGGTGAGTGGTGCGACGCCCACAGCGGTGACACCCTCGCCGTGACCAACCCGGCGAACGGCCAGACCCTGGGCAGCGTGCCAAAAATGGGCACCGACGAGACCCGCGAAGCGATTGAGGCCGCGAACCGCGCCCTGCCCGCCTGGCGAGCGCTCACGGCCAAAGAGCGCGCCACCATTCTGCGCCGCTGGTTCGACTTGATGATGGCTAACCAGGACGATCTGGCCCGGCTGATGACCCTTGAGCAGGGCAAACCGCTGGCGGAAGCCAAAGGCGAGATCAGCTATGCCGCCTCCTTTATAGAGTGGTTCGCCGAAGAGGGGAAACGCGTCTACGGCGACACCATTCCGGGCCATCAGGCAGATAAGCGTTTGATTGTGATTAAGCAGCCGATCGGCGTGACGGCGGCCATCACCCCGTGGAACTTCCCGGCGGCGATGATCACCCGCAAGGCCGGGCCAGCCCTGGCGGCAGGCTGCACCATGGTGCTCAAACCCGCCAGCCAGACGCCCTACTCCGCGCTGGCGCTGGCGGAACTGGCGAGCCGGGCCGGGATCCCCGCCGGGGTGTTTAACGTGGTCACCGGTTCGGCGTCCGATATCGGCAACGAACTGACCGGCAACCCGCTGGTGCGCAAACTCTCCTTTACCGGCTCGACCGAGATTGGCCGCCAGCTGATGGCCCAGTGCGCGAAAGACATCAAAAAAGTGTCGCTGGAGCTGGGGGGCAATGCGCCCTTTATCGTCTTTGACGATGCCGACCTTGATAAAGCCGTGGAAGGGGCGCTGGCCTCGAAGTTCCGCAACGCCGGGCAGACCTGCGTTTGCGCCAACCGTCTGTACGTGCAGGACGGCGTTTACGATCGCTTTGCCGAAAAACTCCAGCAGGCGGTGGATAAGATGCAGATCGGCGACGGCCTGACCCAGGGCGTGACCATCGGGCCGCTGATCGACAGCAAGGCGGTCGATAAAGTCGAAGAACACATTGCCGACGCCGTGGACAAAGGCGCCCGCGTGGTGACCGGCGGGTCCCTGCATAAATTAGGCGGCAACTTCTTCCAGCCGACTATTCTGGTAGATGTACCCGGTGATGCGAAAGTGGCAAAAGAGGAGACGTTTGGCCCGCTGGCACCGCTGTTCCGTTTCAAAGATGAAGCCGACGTTATCGCCATGGCCAACGATACCGAGTTTGGCCTCGCGGCCTATTTCTATGCCCGCGACCTGAGCCGCGTGTTCCGCGTGGGCGAGGCGCTGGAGTACGGCATCGTCGGGATCAACACCGGTATTATCTCTAATGAAGTGGCCCCGTTCGGCGGCATTAAAGCCTCTGGCCTGGGTCGGGAAGGTTCTAAATACGGTATCGAAGATTACTTAGAAATCAAATATATGTGCATCGGCCTTTAATTCAGGAGCATCCAATGAGCACCAACAAAGAGTTAATGCAGCGTCGTAGCAATGCCGTACCCCGTGGTGTAGGGCAGATCCACCCTATCTTTGCCGCCCGTGCCGAGAACTGCCGGGTGTGGGATGTCGAAGGCCGTGAATATCTTGATTTCGCCGGGGGCATTGCGGTGCTGAACACCGGGCATCTCCATCCTGACGTGGTCAGCGCCGTAGAAGAACAGCTGAAAAAGCTGTCGCACACCTGCTTCCAGGTGCTGGCCTATGAACCCTATCTGGAGCTTTGCGAAACCCTGAACCAGAAAGTGCCGGGGGATTTCCCGAAAAAGACCCTGCTGGTGACCACCGGCTCCGAAGCCGTGGAGAACGCGGTGAAAATTGCCCGCGCGGCGACAAAGCGCAACGGCACCATCGCCTTTACCGGGGCCTATCATGGCCGCACCCATTACACCCTCTCCCTGACCGGGAAAGTGAACCCTTACTCAGCAGGCATGGGACTGATGCCGGGCCACGTCTATCGCGCTTTGTATCCGTGTGCCCTGCACGGCATCAGCGATGATGACGCCATCGCCAGCATCCATCGCATCTTCAAGAACGATGCCGCGCCGGAAGATATCGCTGCCATCGTGATCGAACCTGTCCAGGGTGAAGGCGGGTTCTACGCCACCTCCCCTGCCTTTATGCAGCGCCTGCGCGACCTGTGCGACGAGCACGGCATCATGCTGATCGCCGATGAAGTGCAGAGCGGCGCGGGCCGCACCGGCACCTTCTTCGCCATGGAGCAGATGGGCGTGGCGGCGGATATCACCACCTTCGCTAAATCCATTGCTGGCGGCTTCCCGCTGGCGGGCGTCACCGGACGCGCCGAGGTGATGGACGCCATCGCCCCGGGCGGGCTGGGCGGCACGTACGCCGGTAGCCCGATCGCCTGTGCCGCCGCGCTGGCGGTGATGAAGGTGTTCGAGCAGGAAGATCTGCTGGGCAAAGCCAATAAACTGGGCAATACCCTGCGCGAAGGCCTGCTGGCTATCGCTGAAAAACATCCTGAGATCGGCGACGTTCGCGGCCTGGGGGCGATGATCGCCATCGAACTGTTTGAAGCGGGCGACCACCATAAGCCGGACGCCGCTCTGACGGCGCAGATTGTGGCGCGGGCGCGGGATAAAGGGCTGATCCTGCTCTCCTGCGGCCCGTACCACAACGTGCTGCGCATCCTGGTACCGCTCACCGTTGAGGAAGAACAGCTCCGGCAGGGGCTGGCGATTATCGCCGCGTGTTTTGACGAGGCGAAGCAGGATTAATCTTTACGCCCGGTGCAAGCCGGGCCGTATCCAAGGAGCACGACCATGACCATTATTTCCCAGGCGACGGCCATCGACGGCTACCGCTGGCTGAAGAACGACATTATCCGCGGGGTGTATCACCCGGATGAGAAGCTGCGGATGAGCCTGCTGACCTCCCGCTATGAGCTGGGCGTCGGCCCGCTGCGCGAAGCGCTGTCGCAGCTGGTTGCCGAAGGGCTGGTCACGGTCATTAACCAGAAAGGCTACCGGGTGGCCCCGATGTCCGAACAGGAGCTGCTCGATATCTTTGATGCCCGCGCCAATATGGAGGCGATGCTGGTCCGCCTCGCCATCGAACGCGGCGGCGAAGAGTGGGAAGCCGACCTCCTCGCCCGGATGCATCTGCTGAACAAGCTGGAATCCCGCGACGCCAGCGAGATGATGCTGGACGAGTGGGACCAGCGCCATCAGGCGTTTCATACGGCGATTGTGGCGGGGTGTGGGTCGCGGTATTTGATGCAGATGCGGGAAAGATTGTTCGATCTGGCGGCGCGGTATCGGTATGTGTGGTTGCGGAAGACGGTGCTGTCGGTGGCGATGCTAGAGGAGAAGCATGAGGAGCACCAGAGGCTGCTGGATGCCGTGCTGGCGCGGGATGCGGATAAGGCGGGGGAGCTGATGTATCAGCATTTATTGACGCCGATTCCGATTATAAGGGGGGCAATGGGGGTGGATATGGGGCTATAAGAATCCCCTTTTGATTATTCGGGTAATAAGCCTGTAGCTAAAAACGGCCAATAGCAGATTAAAGCCCACGGCAGCTGCGAAAGCAGCATTAGAAACCTTTTCACCGGCAGGAAAAATGAGATCATAGGGCAGCAAACGGAGCAGCGCCCAAAACAGGAAAGTGAACAAAACTATTTTCCCGAACCGTCTTAATGTGGATAACGTCCACTCTTTTGGAAGCTCAGCAGGCTTCGTTTTACGGATAATAGCCTTATAAGCGCTAGTAATCACACCCATTAAAGGAACGCTGATTAGCGTGTTGATAACAAGGCTTATGTAATCGCTGATTGAATCGTAGGGTTCAGGATCGGGTTCGCCCAATATCTGTTTCGCTATCTTCCCGGCATCAGCATAGCTGATGTGCGTATCGATGAAGCTATCCACGAGATCTTCATAGGGTACCACCCATGCGACAACCAGCATGATGATAAAGAAAAGTACAATCCTGAATGATGTCCACATTCCCTGTAAAAACATAATCCACCTGACATGCCTGGATAATATGCGCGCTATAGTAAATGGTTTATATTAAGCACTCCATATTAACCGTCTGGATAGATTCTTATTTCATTACCAGGATGATTCAATAAAGGGAGATTGTCTTTATGGAACCAACGCTTGAGCAAATTATTGAGATCATTCAGGACAACTTTGGGCCTTATCGCAAAACTATTGACGGAACTTCACGCGTTGAAGAGGACCTGCATATCTGTGGCGACGATGGCGTAGAGCTTTTAGATGCCTGTGAAAAAGCATTTAATATTTCATTTGATACTGAGAATAATAGCTTCCGTAACAGGTTCTCGCTCGCCGAGAATGAGTACCTTTTTACCAGCGAAGGATTTGATCTTTTTTGCATAGGCCGGTTTGTTGACTGGCTACGCGGCATGCCGAAGCCGGTTATTGGGGATGTAACGGTAGGTAAGTTGCACCGTGTAATAGTTGAAGCTGTTAGAGAACAAAACAAACAGGACTGAACATATATAAATTTATTATCACTAATGCAGCATCAAACCATTCATTGTATTAATAGCTAAAAGCTGTCTAATCATTCTTATTACGTTTTATATTAATCTGGAATTATTTTTATCTACTGGGTAAATTTACAGGTGTTATTTAGCGCAATACGGGCATGCGCCAACATGCCCGTATCGCTCATCACAATCACTATTTAACGAGAATAGTAACCATGACTGATATCAATTGTATTGCAGAATCACTGCAATCAGAAGTATTTGAATCTACCGACCGCGTATTTACCGTGAGTTATGCGACGCGGTTTGGAGATTATACCCGCATTCCTGCGTTTATCATGAAAGGCCTGTGGCTCAATGAAGCCGGGTTCAGCACCGGAACGAAAGTGGATGTGAAGGTGATGAAGGGCTGCATCATCCTGACATCCCGACAGGGAGAGCCGGAGATAGAGACGCTGATGCGTGAGGTGAGTCAACTGTCGGACCAGAAGCAACAGCAGGTGATGGACTTTGTTGGGGTGATCTCCGGGAAGCTTCGAAAAGCTTGAGATTGCGATTGAATGAGAAAGGCGCCGGTGGGCGCCTTTTTTGTTGGTTGCGAAAGGCTCCCTGAAAACATATCGGGAGCCCTGGTCGTATTATCTCAGGGACTGAGCAACCCAGCGAAGTAATTCAATTAAGGAATACTGCCCAAAGAGTTCTCCCTCATTTGTCACCCAGATCGGGAAAAACAGTAACAGGGACGTCGTGAGCAGGCTGGTCAGAAGAAGGCTCTTGAACCAACCGCTACGTAAAATCTTCTCGTTAACTGCCCACTTAAACAAATGCTGACCCATTCGCCAGCGGACCCAGCCCCTGCGCCATAAATACCCCAGGAACGAGATAACAACGGCAGCGATGGCAATAAACAAGCCACAGTAACGCGCCAGTACCTCCAGGGAAGCGAGTAAATTCTGCTGATTATCCCAGCGCAGGAACGGCGTAAGATAAACCCGTCCTGTCGCAATGTCGCTGATCCAGATGTCGCCATAAGCGGTGTACAGAGGCATAAAGAGATAGATGATGACAGCGCTGAAGATTGCCCACTTCACCACCGACCAGTTTTGCACAGCCTGCGTAATGGCTTTCAGGCTGGTCAGGGCTTCATCAATGTAGGTCGTAGTGACCCCACGATTCATCGCTTCGCGGAGCATCTCCCCGGATTTACCCGCGCGGTTCGCATCCAGCATGTCCTGATGGGCTTCCGATTCCATGAATGTGGCCACCGTTTTACGGCTACACGCCGCAACAAGCGGATTCAGCAACTTCCCTCTGGTGCTTCGATAGACAAGCTCATTGAGATCGTTTTTTAACATCAACTCAACGACATGTCCTGCATCCAGTATCTGCGGACGACGCCCGTAAACAATCCAGTTAACAGGCTGTTCAGCAAGCTGGGCCCGGCGAAGCTGACTCGTATATCTGGCAAAGGGTACGCTGGCATTGTAGATAAAATTAACGTTACGCAACCCCTCATCAATACTGGAATCGGCCAGCTCAACGGCGCCATAACTCGCCAGTTCCGGGATGCCCGCTTTGTAGAGGCCATCTTTAATGAACGTCGGCACATCCTCACGATGGTAGATCAACTGATATTTAGGCACGGCAACGCTGGAAAGCCGGGTAATGCGGGTTGTTTCACCTGTTCCGTCACAGGGGGAACAGCGCTGGTTTCCCGAGCCGCTACAGTGGTTGCAGTTCACCTTACCGCCTGAGCAGGTGTAGCACATCCGATAGTGGCTCTCCGTGCGGTACTGATTGGTGTAGTGATCGAAATGGCTTCGCTGTTCCAGTACCTGCCCACTTCCCCCGCAGGTGGTGCAGCTCACGCGACCAGTACCATAGCACCAGGAGCAATTGACCTGCCCGCGTCCATTACAGTTCGTGCAGTCTTCAGTTAAACAGAGGCGTGTTGGATGGGCGTAGATTTCGTGATCTTTTTTAAGTGCACCGTAAGGATGGGAAAGGACCAGCGCCTGAGCTTCACGAAGGGTTTCTGCACGGGATAAGACAGCGCTGGTTTCAGCCTGGAGAGCCTCGGCGTACTGGAAAGTACTGGTAAAAACGCGCGTGCCGTTCCCGGCGCTGACTCTTCCCACCTGAGTGTGGTCTGTCGTCTCAACACGAAAATGCAGACTGAGGTTAATCTGGTAGTCAAAATCGATTTTTTCGACTAATTCCAGATCAAGATTATCTGGCTGTAGCCTCGTAGAGCGTTCCACGAAGTCCTGGATGGTTGTAGAGCACGTATCCAGCCACGCGTCTTTCATCTTCATTCCCTAAATTGAGATTTGTTATCGGCAGAATGATATGGCTTTGCATAGCTTAGGCAACTACTAATAAACGGAGTTGGGGGGTTAGATGCGGGGGGATTATGCGTATATAGAGTGCGAGGTATGAAACTGAGGTAATTAGTTGTTTAGGGTTGATGGTTAATTTAGTGCAGTGTTTGAGTAGGATAAAAAGCACCCTGAATTAAAATGGTTTAATTGAATGCTGATTCCTTCGGCTATCTAACGATGGGGTTAGGAAATTTGCTAATGTTGTATAAGACCTTCTGACAATCCTGCATTTACCGAAAACTAAGCGACTTATTATGGGGATTTCACCTCAATCCCTGCGTTCTTCATGAAAGACCATTGAGTGAATGGAACCGGATTTAGTACCGGAATGAAGATTGATGCGAGGGCGTCGATGGGCACATTTTTGTTACTTGTAAGAAGCTGGTAGGTTGATCGGGTGGGGTTTTGCGAGCATCATCGTAATTATTTACCTTCTTCTGTAACGCGATGGCTTCCAGCAAAACTCTCGAACAGGCAATTGCCGACATCACTATCTGGCGCAAAGGTGATCAACGTGCGCCGCATAAACCATTATTGCTCCTGTATGTGCTGGCGAACTACCAGCAGGGGCATGCTCGCCTGTTCGATTACGGTACAGAAATCCGCGATCAGCTGCATAGCCTGCTGGAGCGTTTTGGTCCGCAACGCGCGCAGTACCGCCCCGATATGCCGTTCTGGCGGCTTAAAGGGGATGGCTTCTGGGAGCTACAAAATGACGAGTTTTGTTCAACAACGGGTAGCAGCAGGCAGCCACCCGCTGGAGAACTGGTAAAGCATCACGTCGCAGGTGGGTTTGATGAGCAACATTATGCGCTGCTGAGTAAGAACAAAAACCTTATCGGTTCGCTGGCGCAGCAGATTCTTGAAGCCCATTTCCCAGAAAGTATTCAGGAAGAGATCGCTGACGAGATGGGGTTCGATATCAGGCAGATCCGCAAGGTTCGCGATCCTCAGTTCCGTCAGCAGGTGCTACGTGCTTATAACTATCAATGCGCGATCTGTGGGTTCAACATGCGGCACGATCATTCTTCTGTTGCGCTTGAAGCCGCACATATCAAATGGAAGCAGCATGGCGGGCCGTGTGAAATTCAGAACGGGCTGGCGCTGTGCGCGATACACCATAAGGCGTTTGATATGGGATCAATTGGGTTGGATGAGGATATGCGGGTGTTGGTGTCGAAGGGCGTGAATGGGAGTGAAATCGTTGGGAGGCTATTTTGGGATTTCGCTGGGAAGCAGATTGCACTACCCATGACGAAAAGGGAGTTTCCATGGGAGGGGTTTGTGGAATGGCATAGACAAGAGGTATTTAGAGGATGAGTGCGAAGGCCGGACTCGAACATTTAAAATATCCTTCTGATTTTAAAACATATTTTATTGGCGTTAAATTTACATACCATAATATATAATAACAAAGAAATTTTCTATTGCCTTATGATATCAAAAAACTAGTTTATCTTATCTAATAATAATAAATTTGATTGATTATTATGATTATCTCTTAACAATAACAGATGAAATAATTTAAAAAGATGCCTACACTAAACATTTAAACGCGGTCCAACTGAATAGGAGATATTACAATATGCTCTTAACTTCAAAAATAACGCACATTGATGATATATATTAAAAAGATTCACATGGATGTAATGTGATATGAAACAGTAACCCACACTTACCTATTGAAGGGTTAATTAATAACGACTGTGTGTGAATGTTGATAAAAAACTAGAAGCATCAATTATAACTGTACAAAAAACACCCAACACCAACAACGAAAAACATATAACCCATTGATAAATATTGATTTATTTAATTTTCATTATACTGAGTTTTACAGTAAAATCTTAAAACTAAAAAATTTTTTTTTGCAATATGCACATGGCGATGAGAATTTGAATATGAGTGACATGGAAAAACTTAAGTTAAGATATAGTCATAATATTATAGAACATTTAGGATTAAAATTATATCAGAACAAACCTACTAATGTTATTGCCGAGTTAATATCTAATTCTTGGGATGCTGACGCCCAAAATGTATAGATTGAAATAACTCAAGATAAAGTTTCCATTACAGATGATGGATGCGGTATGTCTTACACAGAATTGATGAATGATTATTTAATCATAGGAAAAAAGAAACGAAGTAAAGATAACATTACTGAAAAAACTGCACGTCAACGGAATATGATGGGTAGAAAAGGAATAGGTAAACTTGCGCCTTTTGGTATTGCTAAAAAGTTAACATTGATAACAATAAGTAAAGAAGAAAAACTCTATAATTGGATTCAGCTTGACCTATCAAAAATGTTGGCTGAAGAAAATGATGATTATCCCAATGATTCCATTATTTATGAACCAACTATATTGGCTGATAATATCCCGATAGAAAAAATTGATACAGATTTGAAGTTAGAATATAAAAAAATATTAGATAAGTTAAAAGAGTCAGGAACAGCTATAATTCTTGAAGACTTATCGCTTAAAAAAATAATTTCGTCAGAAAGATTAAAAGAATCAGTTGGTCAACGTTTTACGGTTACACTATTAAGTGATGATTTCAACGTCTATATTAACGAGACAAAAGTTAGTGAAAAAGAAGCCCTACCTAATTTCTATAAAAGGTATCCAGATAGTGGCTATGATAATCAAACTTTGACCATTAATGGTCAAGATCGCCAAGTTCGTTATTGGGTAGGCTTTGTGGAGTCTGCTGAGTGGCCCCAAGATCAGGCTGGCGTAGGCATCTATGCCCATGGCAAGTTAGCACAAGATCGCCCCTTTGTATTTGGATTGAAAGGTAGAGAGATCTGGACACGTTATATGTATGGTGTAATAGAAGCAGACTGGTTAGATGAACTTGAAGAAGATGTAGTATCAACAGACAGGACAAGTGTTAACTGGATGCATGAAGATACCCTGCAGATGTATGAATGGGGAGCAGGGTTAGTAAGAAAATGGATTAGTGATTATCAAAAATTCCAAAAAGAAAATAACAAAGGGAAAGTTATTGAAAAAATAAATAAACTACCTACAGACTTAAGAGTTACTGAGGTAGAAAGAAAAGCTATTTCAGACATAGTATGTAGTATGAGTCCAAAAGTACAGAAAGATGAAACATTACAGAATGAAGTTATATCAAAACTAACTTCAGCATGGACTCATGCACCAAGCCATATGATTATTCAATCACTATGGAATAAAGTAAAAGACTTGGAAGATGAGCAAGAATTTATTAAATTGATTGATCAAATCAATGATCATTTAGTTCCTGAATCAATGTCATTATCCGTTATGGTTTCACAAAGAATTTATGCGCTCACTAAACTGGAACGTTTGAGTAAAACAGGAACAGAGCCTCAGTTGCAATCTTTACTTGAGCAATTTCCATGGATATTGGGTTCAGATAAAGGGAAAGTACATGCCAATCAAACGATGAAAGAGATTGCGAAGAAAGCAGCACAGGAAGGGAAATTAGCAGCACATGGCTTTACAGCTAAAAGTGTTTTAGAACAACCGGATTCAGGCACTCGACCAGATTTCACAATTTTTTCTGATACAAACGAGAATAATATAATATTAATTGAATTAAAAAGTCCTTTATTAGATCTTGAAAGAATTCACTTAAACCAACTCACTACGTATATGGGATGGTTTGAGGATAATTATGATGCGAAAGTTTACGGCTATTTAATTGGTAGAAATCCTAAAGCTTGGCGAGAAAAAAACCATCATAAAAATATTGAAGTGCTCTCTTGGCATGACATTTGTGTTAGATCAAGAAAAGATTACATTGAATTACTTGCAGCAATGTTATATGGCGTATCGGAACATTATGACGATGCTAGAATTAAAAGAGCTGTTGAATTCGGCGGCTTAGAATCAATTGAACTTCTTAAAAAAATGGCAAAAGCGCAATCTCCATTAAAAGATTTATTTGACCGATTCGATCATAAAACAGGAGGAGCATTAGATGTTTAAGGCCATCGATTTATTTTGTGGAGGTGGTGGCCTAACTGAAGGCCTCAAGCAAGCAAATTTTGAGGTTATATCTGCTGTAGAAAACAATAATTCAGCAGCTGAAACGTTTAAAGCAAACAACAAAAAATGCCATTTATTTCAAGAAGATATCAGATTCATCTCTAGTCATGAAATAATGGATAAAGTAGGGATTAAAAGCGGAGAACTTTCTCTGCTGGCTGGTTGCCCTCCATGCCAAGGATTTTCATCATTAACTAAAAATTATAATCCTAAGGATAAAAGGAATAGTCTTATTTCAGAAGTAAGTAGGTTGGTTAAAGGATTAATGCCAAAAGCGATTATGATTGAAAATGTTCCTGGTTTGATGACCAAAGGAATTGATTTCTTAGATAATTTCATAAGCGATCTTCAATCCTTAGGATATGAGGTAGATTATAAAGTATTACAGGTTGCAGACTATGGGGTTCCCCAAGATAGAAAACGGTTTGTTCTGCTTGCTGGCCATGGTTTTAAAATAAAAATACCAGAAGCAACCCATTCAAGAGATGGCAGGGATGGGACATTACCCTGGAATACAGTAAAAATGGCTTTTGAAGGGTTAGATACTCCTGTACCTCACATTGAAGCTGTGAAAAATGGTGGTCCAAGATTATTTAACTGGCATGTTATACGAACTCTAACACCTATTAATATTGAAAGACTTAAGCATGTCAGACCAGGCGGTCCGAGATATGATATACCAGATCATCTTCGTCCTGACTGCCATAAAGGTAAAAATAAGGGATACTCTAATGTTTATGGAAGAATGGATTTCAATAGTGTATCACCAACAATTACTTGTGGATGCACAGTCCTAAGCAAAGGAAGATTTGGTCACCCAACGGAGTTAAGAACTATTTCAGTTAGAGAGGCTGCACGTCTTCAAACATTTCCAGATCATTTTGATATTGCCACCTCATTTATAGACGATGCTTGTCGGATAATTGGTAATGCTCTTCCATGCAAATTTGCGAAAATAATGAGCAATGCCTGTTATGAGGCTTTGATGAATAAAAAATAAATTAAGTGAGGCAATTTATTTGCCTCTCTATACATTAAAGAATGTTTATGTGTGCCCGTTATTGAAACAATCTGCTTTATTATAGCATCCACTTTTATATGTGATTAGCAATCACTAAAAGGAATAGAAATGGTTACTAAAAAAAAGATGATAATGTTAAATATTTTCTTGGTCGAAAAGAAATATTCAAAAAATGATTTTACTTTTTTCTTATCAAAAACATGTAAAGAGTATCCTATAACAGGAATTAAGGGAATGACCGGGGCTTGCTTCATTAAAGAGAAAAAAGAAAACACCCCTAAATGGAAGGATTTTATAGAAGGTATTGTAGGTCAGAAAGTTGATGACCTAATAACAAAATCGAGTTCTGCTGCTCTATTAGTTAAAAGTAATGGAAGAATCTTTGCGATTACATTTGGGTATGGACGGTGTTTAATTGAACAATCTTATTTCGTGCCTGATTTTGGAATTAAATCAGCATTGAATATGTTGCGACACGACTCACTGAGGAGTGTCGATACATTTACAATTGATGACTCACCAGTTCAGCGTAAATCGCAAGCCTTTTCTAATATAGAGATATCAATGTTCGGATTAGATATCACAAAAGATATTTTACGCTCTGTAACAGGATTACCTCTTAAAGATGTTCCTTTCAATTATGTTTGTGGTGGTGATAATAACCTATCAGTAAAAATAGAGATGGCTCCAGACGATATCCCGGTTTATGCAAATGAATGCCTTAAGCGTTATACTGACACTTGTTATTTGGAACAATTTTCTTGGGTTGACAATTTAAAACGTATAAAAGTTTCACAGAGAATCGAATCTCTTGATAATGAGTTGATTGCAGACATTAAGAAAAAAAACATTAAACGAATTAATATAGTTTTGCCTGAGGTGTTTGATGAAGCAGAAATTGATTCGTTTACATTTACACGCAGCAAAAGTTCCCCTTTGCACTATATAGATAAAGATATATATTTCAAAGGATTAGATATAACCTCTATTGATATAGAAAAAATCAAAAGGGATAAGCTTTTTATTTATGACAGTCAAGGCTCTGAAGTAAAAAATTTCTCTATATATAAATGTTTGAATTACGAAAAAACAATCAACAAAAAAAATTATATACTATTCTTAGGACATTGGTTCGAAGTTGACAAGGAATTTGTCGATGATATCGAAACTGATCTAAAAACTATTCCAATCCATAAAGACTCATTTCCTAAAGTTATAAAGATCAAAGATCCAAAAACCAATAAAGATAAATTTGAAACCGAGGGTGATTATAACGAAAGAATTAGCAAATCTAAAGGTTATCTTCTTTTAGATAAAAAACTTGTAAAAAGCAGAAAGACAACAACAGCTATTGAGTTATGCGATTTAGCAGATTTACATAATAAAATATTAATACATGCCAAACAACGTAATGGCGGTTCGTCAGGATTAAGCCATTTATTTTCACAAGCTAATGTGGCAGCAGAATTGATGCTCATCGATCAAGAGTTTAGGAAATCCGCAAGAGATGTTCTCCAAAAAAACTTTGGTGCAAAAGCTATGGATCTCATCCCAATTAACAATATCAAAAGCAGTGAATACGAGATCGTACTATTAATGCTTGGGGCTAATAGCAAAACTGTTCTAAAGGACCTTCCCTTCTTTAGCAAAGTGAATTTAATAAATACATTCTCAAGCTTAAGGCAAAAAGGCTATAAGGTTTCAGTTGCAGGTACTTTATAAAAAAAATTTAAATTAATATTTAAATCATTAGTTATCCTGGATGCAATGGCAAGGGCTAATTCAACGGAGCGCAACGCTACTTCATTGAATTAGCCCTTGTGTTTTGCCTTTCAGTTGAAAAAAGTTAAAATCAAAATAATACATACATATCTGAATCTGACTCCTTTATTATATAAATAAATAACATTTTTATTTATATAATAAAGGAGTAATATTGTCAGTAACAATAATTTTAATAAGACAATTATAAATACGCGGCTTTGTGTAGAAACTCTTGCGAAACGAAGCTTTCACACAAGCAAATTCGTAATCATTGTGTTAGTGCCAAGCTTAATGATAAAGAACTGACGCTTCTACATGAAAAACATGGCCAGCATCGTAAAGGGGAATGGCTTCGTTTATCTTTGCTTAATACGCTTCCTATTGTAGTTCCCGCTATTAATATAGAAGCTTGGAGATCTTAATCTGACGTTTTACAGAAACTAAATAAGATTGTTGCCCACCTTGATAACAAAAGCTCAGGAAGCCAGTTGACACAGACAGAAATCTTTGCAGTGAAACGACAAATTGCCGATCTTCGCTTACATCTCATCACCGCCGACTTATGGAGAAACTCCGATGAAGGGAATGCAAAAGATCCGCAGAGGTAAGAATTTTATCGGGGTCGTCCTATAAACGTTAAAACCAGTTTCTCATCATAGATTAGCTCCTGTCGTGATTGGGGGAAATATGGATGGATGTGCTGCGAAAGATCTGATCACTGAATTCATTCTAACAAAAGCGCTTCGCCCTGATGTGGATAAATCTGTTTGGCACAATTCGCTTCGTTTACCAAAGAACGAAACGCTAACCCATGCTCAGTGGTCCGCTATAGCTGATGACTATATGAAATGCATCGTCTTCTCGGAAACGCATCTCAGATGCTACGTGTTGCATGACGATGCGGTCGGTCAACACATCCACATTATCGCCAGCCGCATAGACCGTATTACAGGCAAACTCTATCTCGGCAAAAATGAAAACCTAATTAATAAAACATTATCCAACAGCCTGAACACGACTATTCGCTATGAAGAATCAAAGGCCCGAAAACAAAAAACTCTTCAGCTTTGCCCTGCCCTAAGCAAAAACGAAAAAACACGAAATGAAGCGATGCGAGAGAAAAGAACAGGTGAACAATGCCCAAAAGCTATCATCCAGAACATTTTAGAGACGCTAGTATCTAAAAGAGTATCGACCACTGAGATAAACTAAGAAAAGCCAGAATCCTGCTTAACTTACTGTTTTTATGGAGTAAACTAGACGTTAGTAGACTTGAAAAAAGCTTTGTATGGTGCCGAAGGCCGGACTCGAACCGGCACGTATTTCTACGGTTGATTTTGAATCAACTGCGTCTACCGATTTCGCCACTTCGGCACTGAAGGGGATGCGGAAACGTTGTGGATTATACCTGTCGCACGCCGCCATGCAAGCGGCGACGTGCAGTTCCGCAGCTAAGTGTCCAAAAAACCAGCGTAACCCAACTGCCGTTACAGATCCGACACCGCATAACGTATCAGCCCGGCGGCGTTCGGCTCTGGCAGGGCCAGCACGTTGTTCCACAGATCCTGCACCAGGTCGCAGCTCTGCTTCTCTTTGCCCTTCCCTTTTTGCGGCATCTGCAGCAGCTCGATATCGTCGCCATACTTCCCGGTCAGCTTCTGGATAATCGGCACCACGTCGGTTTCAGCCTGCTGAATCTCCTGCGGGGTCACGGTATGTTTGTCCGGCCCAACGGCGGCACGCATCATGTCGACATCGGCCTGCATGCGGCGCTGCATCAGATCTTTATCCAGCAGACGCATCGGGTTGACGCCGCCCTTCACCTCCGGGTAGAGGAAGCGGTAGCAGCTGTCATCGCTCACCTTCTGCATGGCGGCGGTCTGCTCCATGTTGATCTTCATATACTCGACCACGTTGGCGTCCGGGGCGTTTTGCAGGCGCGCCATCTGCAAGTGCAAAATCTTCGGCTGCACGGTGTCGATAATCTGCTGCTCGTTTTTGCCCGCTTTTTGCAGGGCCAGCATCTCGTCCTGCACCTTTTTGCGGAACTCGGGTTCCTGCTCTTTAATCACCTGCCACACCGGCATGCTGCTGAGCGCGGTGTCGAGCTGTTGTTCGGTGTTGGGCGCTTTGTCGCGGTAAATCCAGCCTGCCGCCACCATACCCAGCACCACGGCAATGGCGATACGTAAACCCTTTTTCATCGTTCCCTGTCCTTATGTCATGTTAACCGGCACCCCGCTATGAAAGCGGAACTCGCTGTCCGGGGATAAGATCAGCTCCGCCTCTATCTCGCCAAACAGCTTCACGCGCGGGGTGATGTCGTCATCGCTGACCTGCTGCGCCAGGCGCAGATAGTCCTGATAATGCCGCGCCTCAGAGCGCAGCAGCGACAGGTAAAACTTCTGCAACTCCTCGTCGAGGAACGGCGCCAGCGCGGCGAAGCGTTCGCAGGAGCGTGCTTCGATATAGGCTCCGCAAATCAGCTTGTCGATCAGCGTCAGCGGCTCGTGGGTGCGCACGGCTTTGAGCATCCCTTTCGCGTAGCGGCTGGCGGTGATTTTGACGTAGGGAATGTTACGCATCAGCATCGCCTCCCGCACCTGCCAGAAATGGTGCAGCTCCTCTTTAATCAGCAGCACCATGCTGTCAATCAACGCCTGGCCCCAGGGGTCGTCGGTCTTCGGCATCACGCTTTTGCCAATCTGCTTATGCAGGGCGACAAAATCCGGTTCCGGGCCTTCGCGGAAGGTAAAGGCTTCGTAGGGCTTGAGCCACTCCAGCAGCGCGTCGGCACCGCTCTCGTCGGCGACGTATTTACGCACCAATAATAGCGCGGTCTGGGCGGCTTTGAGTTCGCACACCATATGGTCGGTGAGCAGCAGCGGCAGGTTAGCCGGGTCGCGGGCTTTATCAATCCACGCTTGCGGGGTTGGGCACTGGAGGAAGTTGAGAACAGGGGCAAGTATCTGCGGGTAATCCATTTTTAACCTTTTGGATGCGGCAGCTTCCGCTGCCGCAAATACACGTCGCTCTTTACGCTGCCTCTTCGTTGGCTGCCTTCGTTCACCCCAGTCACTGACTTAAATTAGCGACCGGGGCGTCACGCCGTTGCCGCCTCGATGCAACGCGAATGTCCCGTGTATTAAATTAATCAGTGACGCACGCCGTCGTCATCTTCATCAACGAAATCTTCGTCGTCGTCTTCGTCACCCTCTTCACCGTTCGGGTCTTCGAAGTAGGTGCCCCAGCCGTCGTATTCCACTTCAAAACGTTCGGCCAGGTCCATCAGCTGTTCAACCTGGGCGTCGATCAGCTCTGCCTTCAGCACACCTTCGCTCAGGATATCGCAGCAGATGACGGTGTCGCCCTCTTCCACTTCCAACTCTTCTGGCTCGGTCACTTCGTAACCCAGACGGAACGCTTCAACCGCCAGCTTTTCCAGCGCTTCGAAATCATCCGCAGAGAAATGGTGCTCGATGGTGTACAGCGCATCCGGATCGCTGCCGTCTTCCAGCAGTTCTTCAATAATCAGTCGCGTCTCTTCGCGCTGTTCTTCCAGCAGTTCTGGGTTTGCCATGGCTCGTTCCTCTTTAAAGTGCGGCAGATACTTCTATTTTCACACACGGATGTGTTTGCCTCCACCTTTGTAAGAAAGATTTATGATACGGGGTTGCAAGTGAATATTGATACATATAAAGTGAATTTTAATTCAATAAGTGGCCTTTGCCATGTGAGGATAAAATGTCTGAACTGTATAAAAAACACTTCCTGAAATTGCTCGATTTTACCCCTGCACAGCTCACCTCTCTGCTTGCCCTGTCAGCACAGCTGAAATCCGACAAGAAAAAAGGTACCGAAGTACAAAAGCTTACTGGCAAAAACATCGCGCTCATCTTCGAAAAAGACTCTACCCGTACCAGATGCTCTTTCGAAGTTGCCGCGTTTGACCAGGGCGCACGTGTGACCTATCTCGGGCCGAGCGGCAGCCAGATTGGGCATAAAGAATCAATTAAAGATACCGCGCGCGTGCTGGGCCGGATGTATGACGGCATTCAGTATCGCGGATATGGCCAGGATGTGGTCGAAACCCTGGCGGAATTTGCTGGCGTGCCGGTGTGGAACGGGCTGACCAATGAGTTCCATCCTACGCAGCTTTTAGCTGATCTGCTTACCATGCAGGAACATCTCCCGGACAAGGCCTTTAACGAGATGGTGCTGGTCTATACCGGCGATGCGCGTAACAACATGGGTAACTCGATGCTGGAAGCGGCGGCGCTCACCGGGCTGGATCTGCGTCTGGTGGCACCCAAAGCCTGCTGGCCGGAAGAGAGCCTGGTGGCAGAGTGCCGCGCGCTGGCAGAAAAGAACGGCGGCAAGATCACCCTCACCGAAGATGTGGCGGCGGGCGTGAAGGGCGCAGACTTTATCTACACCGATGTGTGGGTGTCGATGGGGGAAGCCAAAGAGAAGTGGGCGGAGCGGATTGCGCTGCTGCGTGGCTATCAGGTGAACAGCCAGATGATGGCGCTGACGGGTAACCCGAACGTGAAGTTCCTGCACTGTCTGCCGGCGTTCCACGATGACCAGACCACGCTGGGTAAGCAGATGGCGAAGGAGTTCGATCTGCACGGCGGGATGGAAGTGACGGACGAGGTGTTCGAGTCGGCGGCAAGCGTGGTATTTGACCAGGCAGAAAACCGCATGCACACCATTAAGGCAGTGATGGTCGCCACCCTCGGTGAATAACCCCTATTATTTTTAAAATGCAGGAGGGTGACGGCCCTCCTGATATTCATCTTATCCGCTCGGGATAATATAAGCTCACCGGTTGATTAACTTGCCGATACCCGCACCTTGCCGTAAGGGCACCGCTTAAAAATACATTTTACCGGAGCAGCACATTCCTTGTTTTCCGGGTCGCGATGGCCGGGGCAGCTGGACATGTTGTGCATCACGCGCCACAGGGTGTGGCTGTATTTGTCTATTTGCAGAATATTAATATCACGTAGCTCGTCATTAACGAATAAACGGTTATGGCAAACATGGATTTCATCGCCGGGCTTAAAAAGCTTCTCGCCGTTATACCAGAGAATATATTTATGATTATGCGAAGTGAGAATTTTTGAAAATAACGTCCCAGTAGCCGGACTAGCAATCGTACCTAAAGCGATCCAAGTTTTAGAAGCAGTCATCCAAATACCTTTTAAACGAGCTATGCAAAATGCGTAAAGCCTTACGCTTAATGAGTGTAAGAGAACAATGAAAATGTGGTAATAGGTACAGCCTATCCTTTCAGGCAAGGGCGATAAGCCTCAACGATCACTTAAGTCAAATTTTTGCGCCATGAATATCAGGCTGAACAGACCCCCGCCTGCCGGGTCGATTGATTTTTCAGCGTAAACAGGGTACGTTTTGGCCTTAATTCCCGTGCGGATGTGCCGAACTTATGCCTATTATTCAATCTGTTGAACGTGCCTTACAGATCCTCGATCTGTTTAACGAACAGGCGACGGAACTTAAAATCACCGACATCAGTAAACAGATGGGCCTGAGTAAGAGTACGCTCCATTCGCTTCTCAAAACCCTGCAACTGCACGGTTATATCGATCAGAACCCGGAGAACGGCAAATACCGCCCTGGCATGAAGCTGGTGGAGCGCGGTCACTTTGTGGTGAGTACGATGGATATTCGCCAGAAAGCGAAGCACTGGCTGACGGACCTGTCGGAGCGCACCGGGCAGACCACCCATCTGGGCATTCTGGACGGGCGCGAAGGGGTCTATATCGAGAAGATTGAAGGCAAGCTTGCAGCCATCGCCTACTCGCGCATTGGCCGTCGCCTGCCGGTGCATGCCACCGCCATCGGCAAAGTGCTGATCGCCTGGCTGAGCGATGCCGAACTGAACACGCTGCTCGACGGATATGAGTACACCACCTTTACGCCCGCGACCCTGGCCTCACGCGAGGCGCTGCTGACCGCGCTGGCGCAGACCCGTGAGCAGGGTTATGCCCTGGACAGCGAAGAGAACGAGCAGGGGGTGCGCTGCGTCTCGGTGCCGGTGCGCAACCACGAATCCCGCGTGATTGCCGCCCTGAGCCTGTCGACCCTGACCTCCCGCGTTAACGACGATGAACTGGCGCGTTTTCGCGAGCAGTTGCAGGAGGCCGGGCGCCAGCTCTCACGCGCGCTGGGCTACCCGGCCTGAAGGTTTACGCCGTGACTGGCGTATAGCTGAAGTACGCGAAATCGGCGTAGCAGCCGTCGCCGCTGATATCCTCACAGTGCAGCCCGACAAAGGCCCCGGTAAAGAAGCCTCGCCCACCGATATAGTCATCCGACAGTTTCCACGCCTCATAGGTGACGGGTACGGTCTGCCACGTCTCGCCATCAAAGGAATAGCTGTAGCGGTAGACCAGACGATCGACATCCACCCGCAGCCATATGCTCTGCGCCTCATCCGGCACAGGAATGGGCTGCTCGTGCAGCGGCCACGACGGCACGTTGTGGTCAAGCTGGATCACCTTCAGGGTCCTGCCCTGCCCCTCCTCGAAATCGACAAAGCAGTAGCTCCAGTTTTTGCTGTTGTAGTAGCAGGTCAGGCCCGCGCTCTGCTGGAAGTGACGCGGGTCGAACGTCATGCACGTTTCCGCGCGGAAGGCAAAATGCTGCCAGCGACGCGCCACGGTGGACTGGGTAAAGGTCGAGTTAAGGGAGTCATTGCCGTACAGGCGTAAAAAGCCCGGGCGGGCGCGCAGGGAGCCAAGCGTATCGTCGAACGGAATGCGCAGGGTTTGCAGCTCAGGATCGAGGCGCTCGCCGTCGAAATCATCCCGCCAGTGGGACGGCACCACGTTCTGGCTCTCGGCCATTAGCGGGCCTGGCACCGTCAGCCGGGCGTGTTTACCGCCTTCCACGTACGGCCAGCCGTCGCGCCATTCGATGCGCGCGATCCCCGTCTCGCGCCCCAGCGAGCAGTAGCCACGTCCGCCCGCGGCCAGCAACGGCATGCCCGGCAGATGCTGCGGGCGGCTGGTGAGATAGGCCATGTACCACTCGCCGGTGTGGGTCTGGAGCAGCGAGCCGTGTCCGCTTTTTTGCAGCGGATTCTCGGGCAGATGCCAGCTGGTCATCATCGACACCTCGGGGTGCAGCTCGTACGGGCCATCCAGCGTTTTCGCGCGCAGCACCACCACCGCGTGTTCATAGCTGGTGCCCCCTTCGGCCACCAGCAGATAGTACCAGCCGTCTTTACGGTAAATATGCGCCCCTTCGGTGTAGGCCAGCGGCGTGCCGGTGAAGAGGGTTTTACGCTCGGGCGACAGGGTGCCGGTCTGCGGATCAAATTCCTGCATCACAATGGTATTGTGCGGATTGCTGTGATGGCGCGGCCCCCACGGGCGATAAATGTAGTATTTGCGGCCATCGTCGTCGTGGAACAGGGACGGATCAAACCCGCCGTTGCCCATCGGGATCGGCTCACTCCAGGGGCCTTCGATGGAGGGGGCCGTCACCAGGAAGTTACGCCCGTTTTTCCACGGCGAATCGACAATTTTCACATCGGTATAGAGCAGCCAGAACTGCCCGTCGGCGTAGCTCAGGCACGGCGCCCAGATCCCGCCGGAATCCGGGTTGCCCTTCATATCCAGCATCGATACGCGATCCAGCGGGGTACTCACCAGCCGCCAGTTTTTCAGGTCGCGGGAGTGGTAAATGCGCACGCCCGGGAACCACTCAAAGGTTGAGGTGGCGATGTAGTAATCCTCGCCCTGACGGCACATCGACGGGTCCGGGTTGAAGCCGGTCAGAATCGGGTTGGAAATGGTGTACATAGTGCCTCCTCCTTAATGAGATGCCGCCGTTGCCGCTTCGGGGATGGCGTCGCCCTGCGCCGCGCGATGCTTAAGTAACTGCTGGCTAATGGCTTCCACCCGCGCATCCGAGAGCTTATAAAACGACAGCATGGTGAACATGCCCACGTAGAGCACCACCGGCACCACGCAGAACAGAATTTTGATGGTGGTTAACACTTCGACCGGCTGCACGCTGCTGCTGGCGGAGTAGTTCACGTACGCCAGGATCCAGCCCACCACCGCGCCACCAATCGCCAGGCCGATCTTCAGGCTGAACAGATAGGTCGAGAACACCAGCCCGTCCAGACGGCGGCCGCTGCGGCTCTCTTCGTAATCCACCACGTCGGAGGCCATCAGCCACTGCAACGGTGTCGTGGTGTTAAACACAAACAGGAACAGAATGTTGAGGGCGAAAATCAGCGCCATATGTTCGGCCGGAGTGAAGAAAATCAGCAGGCTGATCAGGGAGTAGATGACAATAATCCACTTGAATGCCTTCACGCGGTCAAAACGGCCCAGCAGGCGGGAGGAACAGAGCGAACCAAACATGGTGGCGATGCTGCCGTAAAGCAGGAACTGGGTCGCCATCTCCGGGTGGTCCATCACGTATTTCACGAAGTAGAGCGTCGCCCCACCGCGCACCACGTTGGAACAGGTGGCCATCATTTTGAAGGCGCACATGATCCGCCACTGGCTGTTGCCGAGCAGCAGCTTCAGATCTTTTGCCACGGACGACCCCGGCTGCACCTCAAAGGTGTAACGCTCTTTGGTGCTGAAGAAGCAGACGTACAGCAGCACCACGCCACTCACCCCCAACACACACATGGCGCCAAAGTAACCGAGCTGCTCGTTGCCGTTCCCGATGATCCCCACCAGCGGCAGGGCAATACCGCTGATCGCCAGCGATCCCGCCGCCGCCAGGAAAAAGCGCCAGGATTGCAGGGCATGGCGCTCCTTCGGATCGGCGGTGATCACCCCTGGCATGGCGCAGTAAGGCACGTTGACGAAGGTATAAACCAGCGTCAGCAGGATGTAGGTGACGCAGGCGTAAATAATTTTGCCGTTGGCGGAGAAGTCCGGCGTGTAAAACGTCAGCATACAGACGATGCCAAACGGGATCGCGCCCCACAGCAGGAACGGGCGGAACTGGCCGTGACGGGTACGGGTGCGGTCCACCAGCAGCCCCATCAGCGGGTCGGTTACTGCATCCAGCACGCGAGAGACTAAAAACAGCGTGCCCATAATGCCCGCCGACAGGCCAAACACATCGGTATAAAAGTAGGCGAGCAGGAACATGGTCGCCTGCCAGACAAAGCCGCAGGCGGTATCACCCAGCCCGTAGCCAATTTTATCTTTCATGGTTAATTGCATCATCAGAAATACACCCTTATTTAGTGTGCTGAATTCACAACATCGTGTTAATGGAGTGTAATAAGCTGTTCAATTAACCAGCAATGGTCAGATCTTGTTTCTGAATTACGTTATTTTGCTTTTGTGACACGACGCCATATAAGGTAAATAATTGTTTTTAGAGGATTAAAAATAATAAAAAACAAACACAGCAAAGCCGCCCACGGAATATTTCCCGTAGGCGACAAAAGTGATAAATATATTTAAATCCCGAGCGCTTTTTTCCCGGCGTTTATTACCTCGATGATTTTATCGGTGTCATAAATACAGCCTTTCCAGGTGCCGCCACTTATTGACTGTAATGCCGCCCACAGCCGCGTATCGTCAGGTAAAAAATCATGGGCATGCAACTCCGGGTGTGGCTGACGACGTGCCAGCTCCACCGCCCCCTCTGCCGGGGTGAGCGGTGCCAGCGGCGTGCCGATAAAGTTGACGCTGCCGGTCAGGGAAAGGCGGTCCACCACAATCTCGATGATGTCGTTATCGCGCAGTTTGCCAATCGGCCCACCGGCCAGCGCTTCGGGGGCCACATGCCCAAAACAGGCGCCAGTGGAGACGCCCGAGAAGCGAGCATCGGTGATCAGCGATACCGTTTTCCCCCAGGAGACATGCTTGAGCGCCGAAGTCAGCTGATAGGTCTCTTCCATCCCGGTGCCGGACGGCCCGCCGCCGATCACCACCATGATGTCGCCCTGTTCGATCTCGCCGCTTTTGATCGCCTTGATCGCCCGGGCTTCCGAGACAAACACCCGCGCCCGCCCGGTGTGACGGTACACCCCGTCCTCACCCACAACCGACGGGTCGATCGCGGTGGCTTTGATCACCGATCCTTCCGGCGCGATGTTGCCCACCGGGAACGCCACCGTGGAGGTCAGCCCCCTTGCTTTGGCGCGTTCCGGCGGCAGGATCACGTCGTCAGGATCGACGCCATCCTGCTCGCGCAGGCACTGCCGGAAGCGTTCGCGGCGCACCGAGGCCTGCCACCAGTCGAGGTTTTCCCCGACGGTCTGCCCGGTCACCGTCATGGCATCTTCATGCAGCAGACCCAGCGCGCGCAGATGGAGCATTACTTCCGGCACGCCGCCCGCGAGGAAGGCCCGCACCGTCGGGTGATAATCCGGCCCGTTGGGCAGAACGCTCACCAGCCGCGGCACCTTACGGTTGATGCGCGTCCAGTGATCGACGTCAGGAATGGTGCAGCCCGCCGCATGGGCAATGGCCGGGATATGCAGCAGCAGGTTGGTCGAGCCGCCGAACGCGGCATGGATCACCATCGCGTTCTCAATCGCTTTGTCGGTGAGGATATCGCGTGTGGTGATGCCGTGGTTATCCAGCTCCACCACCGCCCGCGCGGACTGGCGGGAAATCTCCAGCCACACGTCCTGCCCGGACGGGGCCAGTGCGGAATGCGGCAGCGCCAGCCCTAAGGCTTCGGCCACCACCTGTGACGTCCCGGCTGTGCCCAGGAACTGGCAGCCGCCGCCCGGCGACGCGCAGGCGCGACAGCCCAGCTCGGCGGCCTCCTGCAAGGAAAGCTCATGGTTGGCGTAACGCGCGCCGATGGTCTGCACCTTGCCCGCATCCTCGCCAAAAGTCGGCGGCAGCGTGGCCCCGCCCGGCACCAGAATGGTCGGCAGGTTATGCATAGACGCCAGCGCAATCATGGTGGCGGGCAGGCCTTTATCGCAGGTCGCGACTCCGATCACCGCCCGGCGCGTCGGCAGGGAGCGGATCAGCCGACGAAACACGATCGCCGCGTCGTTGCGATACGGCAGGGAGTCGAACATGCCGTGGGTACCCTGGGAGCGACCGTCGCAGGGGTCGCTGACAAAGGCGGCAAAGGGGATCCCGCCGTTGCGGGTGATCTCTTTCGCCGCCGCCTGCATCTGCAGGCCAATCTCCCAATGGCCGGTGTGGTAACCCAGCGCAACCGGGCGGCCATCGCCCGCGCGGATCCCCCCCTGCGTGCCAATAATCAGCACCTCTTTGCCGGTGAGTTTATTGGCATCCCACCCCATCCCGGCGTTCTGCGTCATGCCAAACAAATTACCGCTCGGCGATTCCATTAGCATCTGCGGGGTCAGGGGCAGCGCCCCCTGTGGCCCGGCCGCATGGGTGATCACCGAATAGAAGGCGTCGTCCTGCGGGGTAAAAATCTTCTCTATCGACATCGTGACCGTCCGACTCAGCAGAGCTTGAGCTGTTGCAGCATCGTTTTCAGCTGCGCCTTGCGCGGTTCATCCAGCGGCCCGGCAGGCGGCAGCACATGGGTGGAGACCGGACGCACGCAGAGCGCAATGGCCTCTTTAATCACGTTCACGAACGGGGCATCCAGCTGATACATCTGCGGAATTTGCAGCAGGGTCTGATGATACTGCGCCGCCCGGGCCAGGTCGCCGTCGCGGAAAGCCTGCAACAGTTTCACCGAAATCTGCGGGGCAAAGTTGCCGCTGGCGGAGATCGCCCCATCGCCGCCCAACAACAGGGTATTGAACAGGTGATCGTCATAGCCGCACAGCACCACAAAGTCGGGGTGCGCCGCCTTGACGGTGAGGACCATGCTGCGCAGATGGGCCACAGAGTCGATGGTGTCTTTAATCCCCACAATATTGCGGCGGGAGTCCACAAGGGTTTTGACAAGCTGCGGGGTCAGATCCTGCCCGGTCAGCGCCGGGAAGTTATAGAGGATCACCGACAGGGTCACGCTGTCAGCCACCTGCTCGAAGTAGCGGATCAGATTCGCTTCAGACACTTTCCAGTAGTAGGGATTAATCACCACGATGCCGTCTGCACCGACCTGCTGCGCGTGCTGGCTCAGCTCGATGGTCTCCCGGGCGTTGGTGCCCCCGGTGCCGATCAGCACCGGCACCCGGCGATCCACATGGGCGACAGCAAATTCTGCGATGGCTTTGCGTTCTTCGGTGTTGAGCTGCGAAAACTCCCCGCCGCTGCCCAAAAAGAACAGGCCATTTACACCGGCGTCGATCATGCTGTCGATTAACGCGGCGGTGCCGGCTTTATCCAGCGCGCCGTCGGCGGTAAAGATAGTGGAGACAGGGGGAATAATGCCCGAGAACGGTTGAGTCTGCTGCATGGGATCTCCTTGCTGAAAGCATTTGTTCTATATTATAGAACAGCGTTCGTTTATTTGATTTTCATACTATGACGCAGAAAAAGCGCAGGTAAATGGGAAGGAAAGAAGGAGTGTAGAAAATTTAAGCTGGATCACATATTAAAGGGTGCGGCCAGATGCCCTCACTCTCTCCCGCTGGGTTGAGGGTTCCCCACAAAAATATTGGCACGGTCGGCTCCCGCTCCTCTTTGGGAAGAGGGTTGGGCTGAGGGATCCCCCATAAAAAATGGGTACGGTCAGTTCCCTCTCCCCTTTGGGAAGAGGGTTGGGGTGAGGGATCCCTACAAAAAAATGGGCACGGTCGGCTCCCTCTCCCCTTTGGGGAGAGGGTTGGGGCGAGGGATCCCTACAAAAAAATGGGCACGGTCAGCTCCCTCTCCCCTTTGGGAAGAGGGTTGGGGCGAGGGATCCATACAAAAAAATGGGCACGGTCAGCTCCCTCTCCCCTTTGGGGAGAGGGTTGGGGTGAGGGGAACATGCGACTCAGGTGGTGGTTCCGTTCACTTTAGGCTCTGCACTTCTCTGCCAGCCGCGTCACCGGTGAACGTGCCAGGGGGGCTCGCCGCCTCCCCCCTGGCTACCCCGGCTCCCGGCAAAGAAAATCGCCGCGTCGCGGTGCACTCAGCTTATTCCTCCAGGCTTTCGGGTCGGGCACCAGCCTGCATCCCTGCAGGCTATGCCCTCTCGGCGCGTCCCTGCGCCTCGCCCCGGCCTTACGGAAACGCTTCGTCGATTTTCAGCCGGACCAGGGAGTCGCTGTAAGTCTTTTAAAATATTTTGATTATTTCATTGCTTTAAGGGCAATTAAATTACCAGGTATCCCTTAGCTCTGTGGGAGAGGGCCGGGATGAGGGGCTTAACCAAGCAGCATTTTAACAACAACTTTTCTGACCTGGGCAGGCGCGCCCACCGCGCACAGCGGTTTGTGCACTTCGCCTGGGTAGAAGACCACGAAGTCGCCCTCGCTTAACACCAGGGTTTTCTCCTGCTCGCCTTCCGGCAGAAACGCAATGTCTTTATCCGCCAGCCAGTCGGTGTCCGGCGTGCCGTTTGGCAGGGTGCTGAAGGTCATCCCTTCCTGGCCTTTCAGCACGATCTGGATATCCAGATAGCGGGCGTGATACTCGGCGCGACGCTCTTCAAATGGTTGGGTCATGTCTTCGGAGACCAGATAAAACAGGTTGTTGCCGTCGATGTCGTGCTTACCGGTTGGGGTCGCGTCTGACACATGCGTTTTAACATGTTCGATCGCCTGACGCAGCGGGTGTGGCAGCCAGGACTGGAGGTTGTGAATGTTGCCAACGATCATGGTGATATCCTCAATATAAAACATCGTTTCATTTTAAGCTTTTATACGAGAATTTTAGCTGCCATACCACTTCTTTTTGTGTGTGCTTTGCATTAGCGCATAACCATGCACACCTAACCGTTTACGTTGCGTAAAGTGTGCATTATTCGCTTGATCCGCCAATCAGGCTGCGTATAATGCCCCACAATTTGCCGGGAGGAAGCATGGTCAAACAGTGTCTACAGAGTGTCGTAGCGCGTCTTAAAAAAGACGCTGGCCTGCCGTTTTTCTTCCCGTTGCAGTCCCTATTCCAGAAGCCCCTCATTTGAGGGGCTTTTTTTTGCCCGGCGTCAGGAGATAAAAATGAATCCGCTTTATCAAAAACACATCATTTCCATCAACGACCTCAGCCGTGAAGAGCTGGAGCTGGTTCTTGAAACCGCGGCAAAACTGAAAGCCAACCCGCAGCCGGAGTTGCTGAAGCACAAGGTGATCGCCAGCTGCTTCTTTGAAGCCTCCACCCGTACCCGCCTGTCGTTCGAGACCTCCATCCACCGTCTGGGCGCAAGCGTCGTAGGCTTCTCCGACAGCAGCAACACCTCGCTGGGGAAAAAAGGCGAGACCCTCGCGGATACCATCTCAGTGATCAGCACCTACGTTGACGCCATCGTGATGCGTCACCCGCAGGAGGGTGCCGCGCGTCTGGCGACCGAGTTCTCCGGCGGCGTTCCGGTGCTGAACGCCGGGGATGGCGCTAACCAGCATCCGACCCAGACTCTGCTGGATCTGTTCACCATTCAGGAGACCCAGGGCCGTCTGGAGAACCTTAACATCGCCATGGTCGGCGACCTGAAATATGGCCGCACCGTCCACTCCCTGACGCAGGCGCTGGCGAAGTTCAACGGCAACCGCTTCTACTTCGTCGCCCCGGACGCGCTGGCGATGCCGCAGTACATCCTCGATATGCTCGATGAGAAAGGCATCCCGTGGAGCCTGCACGCCAGCATCGAAGAGATGATGGCCGAGGTGGATATTCTGTATATGACCCGCGTGCAGAAAGAGCGTCTTGATCCGTCGGAGTACGCCAACGTCAAGGCGCAGTTCGTCCTGCGCGCCAGCGATCTTGAGGGCGCACGCAGTAACATGAAAGTGCTGCACCCGCTGCCGCGTATCGATGAGATCACCACCGACGTGGATAAGACGCCGCACGCCTGGTACTTCCAGCAGGCCGGGAACGGCATCTTCGCTCGCCAGGCGTTACTGGCACTGGTTCTGAATCGCGACTTAGCTCTGTAAGGGGAAATGACCATGACACACGATAACAAACTCCAGGTCGAAGCCATCAAACGTGGCACCGTAATTGACCATATCCCTGCGCAGGTGGGCTTTAAGCTGCTGACCCTGTTCAAACTGACCGAAACCGACCAGCGCATCACCATCGGCCTGAACCTGCCTTCTGGCGAGATGGGCCGTAAAGATTTGATTAAAATCGAGAACACCTTCCTGACCGACGAGCAGGTTAACCAGCTGTCGCTGTACGCACCGGAAGCGACCGTCAACCGCATCGACGATTACGAAGTGGTGGGCAAATCCCGCCCGAGCCTGCCGGATCGTATTGAAAGCGTGCTGGTCTGCCCGAACAGCAACTGCATTAGCCATGCTGAGCCGGTTAACTCCAGTTTTGCAGTGAAAAAGCGCGCCAACGACATCGCGCTCAAATGTAAATACTGCGAAAAAGAGTTTTCTCATAATGTGGTGCTGGCCAACTAATCGCGGTGGTAAAGCATGCCTGCCTCTTTATAATGGCAGGCATACTCATAACGCTGTAATTCAGGAGAAATCATGACCAAAGTACTCGCGACGGAAAATGCACCTGCAGCTATCGGCCCATACGTTCAGGGCGTTGATCTTGGCAGCATGATCATCACCTCCGGCCAGATCCCGGTGAACCCAAAAACCGGTGAAGTGGCGGAAGATGTCTCTGCCCAGGCGCGTCAGTCGCTGGAAAACGTTAAAGCGATCGTTGAATCTGCTGGCCTGAAAGTGGGCGATATCGTGAAAACGACCGTGTTCGTTAAAGATCTCAATGACTTTGCCACCGTTAACGCCACCTACGAAGCATTCTTCACCGAGCACAATGCGGGCTTCCCGGCACGCTCCTGCGTGGAAGTGGCGCGTCTGCCAAAAGACGTGAAAATCGAAATTGAAGCGATTGCCGTGCGCCGCTAAATAATTATTTACTAAGTAAAAGGCAGCCTGGGCTGCCTTTTTTTATTATCTGAATACACAGAGAGAAATATCCTTCAAGCATTTTCACTATTCTTTTTCATCTCTGCTTGAAATGACTAATTTTTTATTCCAGCCGACACTAGCCGTGCCCAAAACTCATTAATCATCTTTAATGGAATAAAAAATGAAATTGTCAAAAATTGCGTTGGCACTTGCCACACTCACGGTTGCTTCGTCGGCTTTAGCACATGGTTATGTGGAGTCTCCGGCCAGCCGCGCTTATATGTGTAAGCTCGGTAAAAATATCGACTGCGGTACCGTTCAATATGAACCACAGAGCGTGGAACGTACGTCTGGCTTCCCGACAGGGGCCCTGCCGCCAGATGGACAGCTTGCCAGCGCCGGTATTTCGCAATATTCCCAGCTTGATCGTCAGAGCCTGAATGCCTGGACCAAAACACCAATTACCGCCGGTAAAAATACATTTACCTGGTATCACACTGCACCGCATAAAACCGTTAACTGGCGTTGGTATATTACCAAGCAAGACTGGAATCCAAATAAACCGCTGACCCGCGATCAATTTGAATCCACCCCATTCTGTACTGTTAACGGTAATGGCCAGGCGCCGTCGCCACGTCAGGAAATGAGCTGTAATGTTCCTCAGCGTACCGGTTACCAGGTTATTTACGCGGTATGGGAAATTGCCGATACCACTAACAGCTTCTACCAGGCAATCGACGTTGATTTCGGCAACGGCGGCAATGTCACCCCAGACGAAACCCCGGCAGTGGTTTCCGAGTGGACCCATTCCCTGGACGGCCAGATCTCCGGTAACAACATCAACCCAGGCGACAAAGTGATCGCGCGCTTCTTCGATGCTAACGGTGAAGTTGCTTCCATGCGCACCGAACTGACTGTCTCCTCTGCATCTCAGGGCCAGGCAAATCAGTGGGCATTCGATCTGGCGCAGGCCATCAACGCAGCACACAGCGATGTACGTGTCGGAGTGAAAGATGAAAGCGGCGTAGTTAACCCGGTTCACGGCGCGAACAACGTCTACGTGAAAGACGGTAGCGCCCTGAAATCTGTCGCCATCTCTTATGAAGAGCAGCAGACACAGGCCAGCGAAGATATCGCTGTGACCAACGTGCAGTTCAGCAAAGTTAAAGACGGCGCGGCAACCGTGACCTTCCACGTTAACACCCAGGGGGATGTCAACCTGGAAGCCCGTGTGATGAACCACGTCGGTGCAGAAAAAGGTTATGTGAAGCAGGACATGAACAACGCCAACCAGGACGTGACCATGAACCTGACTGACGTGACCCCTGGCCACCACATGCTGAAATACTTCGCGACCAACAAAGATGGCGTTATGTTCGCGCAGGACGTGATCGACATGATGCTGGAAGGCGAAGCCAGTGCGGATACCGGTGCTGCGGGTAAATACGACTTTACCTTCCCGCAGAATCTTTCGTCTTACAAAGCAGACACTGTGGTTCTGCAACCGAAGAATGGCAAAACTTACAAGTGTAAGAAAGCGCCATACAGCGGCTACTGCGTGCAGTACGCACCAACGGCTAACCAGTTCGAACCAGGTGTAGGTTCTCACTGGCAGATGGCGTGGACGCTGCAGAAATAGTGATGTAAACGCCCGGCATACAGAGGCGTTTACGCTGTTTGCCGGTGACGCTTCGTTTGCCGGGCCTGTAAGGTTATTCCCTCCGCAGGCCCGGCAGGCGCAGCGCCACCGGGCAGGTGTTTTACCCTACTGATTGCGCGTCGCGCGCAGCAGTTTCTCCAGCGGATACACCGCCGCAATCACCACCTCATCCTCAATCTGCGCCGCGTTATCCAGCTCCCCCTGAATCGACGCAATCTCGGTATCATCCAGCGTCCCCTGTCGTGCCACCAGATCCGTCAGCCGCAGCCCAATCGCCGCCAGTTTATCCACCGTCAGAATCACCGGCTTCAGCGCTTTAAGCTGATAGTTATTCCCCGCCAGCGCCAGCGCGTCCGGGGTGTTGGTCTGCCAGCGGGTAAACAGATGACGCAGCGATTCCGCGCTTTCGCTGTCTTCAGCATCGCTCACCAGGCGCTCGACCCAGTGATTCATCTGCCGCACCGTGTTACTTTCCGGTGCCAGCGCGTCGGCAAAACGGTTCAGCGGCTCAAACAGGTCGTAATTCCCGGCCTGGAACTTGAGATGGTTGCGGGTGTAATACTGGGCAGGCTCCAGCGCCTGGGCGAGGATGTTCAGCGCCAGCGTGTCGGTGGTATTCCCCAGACGCGTGAACTGCACCTGCTGGCGGGCGTGTTGCTGTAACCCTACCGACACCGTTGACCAGGTGTCCATCGCCTGCAGGCGGGTGTACATGTTCTCGACATCGTTCACCTCCTGCGCCGACCACAGCCGCTCCGCCACCGCAAACGCCCGTGGCCACAGCTTGATATCGAGCACCGGTGCGGCGACGTTTTCCGCCCACAGCGCCGCCTCGCCGCCCAGCAGATTGGCCTGCTGGCTGGCATCCGGCACCGCCGGAGCGATCCCTTCCGGCACCGCGTCCAGCCGCTGGCCCGTCACCGGATAGCGGCTGTTGCCCAGCAGGAAATAGCCCTCGATCTTGTCATCTTTCACCGTCACTACCGGGCGGGTTTCCCCCATCCAGGTATCGACGGTGAAGCTCACCTGGTTGTCGCTGCGCCAGTCGATGTCCTGCACCGCACGCCGCGATTTGCCGTTGAAATCGATAAACCCACGCCAGCCCGCGTCGCCTTTCACCAGCGTGAAGCTCCCCTCCACCGGCTTGCCCTTCAGGCGCGGCAGGGTAAAGGACCAGCTCTGGGCGCTGTCGCGGTCGGTGATGACGTCCACATTGTTTAGCCCCTGGGGCACGATCTCATTGCGGTAGTGATAGGCGGTGTACTGGGGCTGATCGAGATAAAACCCGGTGGAGAGGATCCCTTTATAGCCCTGCTTCGCCACCTCACCCAGTGCGTCCTGCCCTTGCCAGGAGTGGATCAGGATGCTTTTTGGTAGATCCGCCGGGTGGAAGATCTCATCCCAGCCCACCATCTGGCGCTGGTTCTTCTCGAGGATCGTCTCCAGCTTGCGGTTGAAATACGCCTGCAATGCGTGGCTGTCGGCCAGCTTGTTGTCGCGCATAAACTGCTGGATGGCAGGATTCGCTTTCCACTGGCTATCGTCCACCTCATCGCCGCCGATGTGCAGATAGGGATCCGGGAAGATCGCCGCCAGTTCGGCGATCATCGCTCCGGCAAACGCATACGTAGCCTCTTTGGTAGGATCCATTACCGGCTTGAGCACGCCCCAGTGGCGCTCCATCTCATACGGCCCCGGCGCGCTCATCAGTTCCGGGTAGGCCACCGCAATGGCCGAGGCGTGGCCCGGCATGTCAATTTCAGGCACCACGCGAACACCACGCGCGGTGGCGTAGCGCACCACGTCGCGCATCTGATCCTGGGTGTAGAACAGCCCGTCGCTGGCAAGTTCGGTCAGTTTCGGGTAGCGCTTCGAGGCAAAACGCCAGCCCTGATCGTCGGTTAAGTGCCAGTGCAGCACGTTAAGCTTCGCCGCCGCCATGCCGTCGATCTGGCGTTTGATGTCGTCGAGCGGAATAAAGTGTCGGGCCGAATCGAGCAGCAGGCCACGCCACGGGAAGCGCGGGGCATCCTCAATGGCGACCCACGGCAGGGAAGTGTTTTCCGCACCGTTCTGAATCAGCTGGAGCAGGGTTTCCATCGCCCGTAGCGCGCCGAAGCGGGTATTGGCGGTGATATTCACCCCGCTGGCGTCCACGGTGAGTTTGTAGCTTTCGTCGCTGTCCGGTTTGGGCTGCGGAGCCACTTTGCGGGCGATGGCGATGGTCACCGTCGGTTTCGCCGGTTTATCGGCCTGCGGCTGGAGCGTCCAGCCGGTCTGCTGCGCCACCCGCTGGCGCAGACGGGTCACCGCATCGCCGAGATCGTCCCCGGAGACGCTGACCGAGAAGTCATTGCTGATGACCAACGCGCCCTGGGTGGCAGGACGTTCGACCTTTGCAGGCCAGGGCATCAAAGGAAGATCGCCTGCCGGGGCGGCAAACGCAGAAAAGCCGAGCATAAGCCCGGCGGTTAATAAGCTGTACCGTAACATGAATGTTCCTTATTTGACGGGCCGAAAAAAGGCAAAACATTCTGTTAACATGCGTACAAATTGTCGTCAAGCAAATGGCATGACGGGGATCACAGGTTGTTGAATTTGAGAGGAAAGCCATCCCCTCACCCCGGCCCTCTCCCCAAAGGGGCGAGGGGGAAAAGACCGCACCGCGCTGTTCCCTCACCCCGGCCCTCTACCCAAAGGGGCGAGGGGGGAAAACCGCACCGGGCTGTCCCCTCACCCCGGCCCTCTCCCCAAAGGGGCGAGGGAGAAAAGACCGCACCGGGCGATCCCCTCACCCCGGCCCTCTCCCCAAAGGGGCAAGGGGGCAAAGACCGCACCGGGCTGTCCCCTCGCCCCGGCCCTCTCCCCAAAGGGGCGAGGGGGAAGAGACCGTACCGGGCTGTCCCCTCACTCCGGCTCTCTCCCCAAAGGGGCGAGGGGGAAAAGACCGCACCGGTGGTCCCCTCACCCCGGCCCTCTTCCCAAAGGGGCGAGGGGGAAAAGACCGTACCGGGCTGTCCCCTCACCCCGGCCCTCTCCCCTCAGGGGCGAGGGGGGAAAACCGCATCGGGCTGTCACCTCACCCCGGCCCTCTCCCCACAAAGGCGAGGGAGGAAAGACCGCACCGGGCTGTCACCTCACCCCGGCCCTCTCCCCAAAGGGGCGAGGGGGAAAAGACCGCACCGGGCTGTCCCCTCACCCCGGCTCTCTCCCCACAGGGGCGAGGGGGAAAAGACCGCACCGGGCAGCCCCCCTCTCCCCGACCCTCTCCCCAAAGGGGCGGGGGGGAAAACCGCACCGGGCTGTCCCGTTACCCCGACCCTCTCCCTACAGGAGCCAGAGGCAAAAGACCGCACCAGACTGTCCCCTCTCCCTTTTAGGGAGAGGGTTAGGGTGAGGGTGAAGGTGAAGGTGAAGGTGAAGGTGAAGGTGAAGGTGTGTAAAAACAGGTCACTGCCACCCATACCGGCGGCTATAGAATCCTTTCACCATCTGCGTCAGCACCATATAACCCGCGAGGATCGCCACCAGCCACGGGAAGTAGCTCAGCGGTAGCGCCTGCAATTGCAGATAGCCTGCCAGCGGCGAGAACGGTAGCGCGATGCCGAGCACCATCACCAGCCCCGTCATCAGGATCAGCGGCCAGGCGGCGCGGCTCTGGAGGAACGGGATCCGCCGCGTGCGGATCATGTGCACAATCAGCGTTTGCGACAGCAGCCCGACCACAAACCAGCCGGACTGGAACAGCGTCTGTTGTTCCGGGGTGGTGGCATGGAACACAAACCACATCAGGCAGAAGGTCAAAATGTCAAAGATCGAACTGATTGGGCCGAAAAAGAGCATGAAACGGCCCAGTTCTGTCGGTTCCCAGCGCTGCGGCTTTTGGATCTGCTCATCATCGACATTATCAAACGGGATCGCCACCTGCGAGACGTCGTACATCAGGTTCTGGATCAGCAGGTGCAGCGGCAGCATCGGCAGGAAGGGCAGAAACGCGCTCGCCACCAGCACGCTGAAGACGTTACCGAAGTTAGAGCTGGCGGTCATTTTGATGTACTTGAGCATGTTGGCAAAAGTGCGGCGGCCTTCGATCACCCCCTCTTCCAGCACCATCAGGCTCTTCTCCAGCAGAATGATGTCCGCCGCCTCCCGGGCGATATCCACCGCGCCATCCACCGAAATCCCGATATCCGCGGCACGCAGCGCGGGCGCATCGTTAATGCCATCCCCCATAAAGCCCACCACGTGCCCTTCGCGCTTCAGCAGGGTGACAATGCGCTCTTTGTGCATCGGGGTCAGGCGTGCGAACAGCGTGGTGCGCTTCGCAAGGGTTGCCAGCTCATCGTCGGAAAGCGTTTCGATCTCGCTGCCCGTCACCACCTCGCCCGCATCCAGGCCGACTTCGCGGCACACCTTTGCGGCCACCAGCTCGCTGTCGCCGGTCAGGATTTTCACCGTAATGCCGCTGTTTTTCAGCGCCTTAAGCGCCGGGGCGGTGGTCTCTTTCGGCGGATCGAGGAAGGCGATATAGCCTTCAAGGATCAGATCCGATTCGTCAATACGCTGGTAATCCCCTTCGCGGGCCGGCAAAAACTTGCTGGCGACCGCCACCACCCGCAGCCCCTGGCGGTTGAGGTTGTCGGTGACGCGCCGGATGCGCCGCAACATGCTGTCGTCCAGCGGCACAATCTCGCCGTTATGCCACACCTGGGTCGACACGTTCAGGATCTCCTGCAGCGCCCCTTTACAGATCAACTGATGGACGCCCTGCTCTTCACTTACCACCACCGACATGCGGCGGCGCTCAAAATCAAAGGGGATCTCATCCACTTTCTGCCAGCGGGTCGAGAGTGTGCGGGCGACGGCTTCATCCACCCCTTCCAGTACCGCGACGTCGAGCAGGTTCTTCAGCCCGGTCTGGTAATGGCTGTTCAGCCAGGCAGTGTTCAGCACCCGCTCGCACTCCTTGCCCGAGACGTCGGTATGGTGCTCCAGCACAATTTTGTCCTGGGTCAGGGTGCCGGTTTTGTCGGTGCAGAGGATGTCCATGGCGCCAAAGTTCTGAATGGCGTCGAGGTGTTTGACGATCACCTTTTGCTTCGAGAGTTTGACTGCCCCACGCGCCAGGGTCGAGGTAACAATCATCGGCAGCATTTCCGGGGTCAGCCCCACCGCCACCGAGAGCGCAAACAGCGCCGCTTCCCACCAGTCACCTTTGGTGTAGCCGTTAATCAGCAGCACGATGGGCGTCATCACCAGCATGAAGCGGATCAGCAGCATGCTGATGCGGCCAATCCCCTGCTGAAAGGCGTTCGGCTCGCTCTCCTGCTCGCTGACGCGCCCGGCCAGTTGCCCGAACCAGGTATTGCCCCCGGCGGCGATCACCATCGCCTGCGCCGTGCCGCTCACCACCGTGGTGCCCATAAAGCACAGGGTGTCGCACTCCAGCGGGTTGCTCTGCTGCGGATCGCGGCTGTGGGCCACCTTTTCCACCGGCAGGGATTCCCCGGTCAGCGAGGCCTGGGCCACAAACAGATCCCGCGCCTGGAGAAGGCGTAAATCCGCCGGGATCATGTCCCCGGCCGCCAGCTTAACCACATCGCCCACCACCAGCTGGTCAATCGGTAGCTCCTGCCAGACGCTTTCACCTTTATCGTTGATCGTCCGTAAGACGGTAGCGGTGTTGCTGACCATCGCCTTCAGGGCATCTGCCGCCCGGGTGGAGCGGGCCTCCTGGATAAAGTTCAGCAGCGTGGAGATGCCCACCATCAGGGCGATCACCCCGGCGGCAAACAGATCTTCAGTGGCATAGGAGATAACGCCCAGCACCGTCAGCAGCAGGTTAAAGGGGTTGCGGTAGCAGACCCACAGATGTACCCACCAGCGGGCCGGTTTTTGTGCCGGGATCTGATTTTCGCCATGCGTGGCGCGGGCGGTTTCGACCTCGGCAGCCGTCAGCCCTTCCGGGTGGCTGGCAAACGTCCGCCACAGATCAGGCTCTTCCATCGCGGCGATTCGCAGACAGTGGGCGGCCAGTGCGCCGGGAATGACGGCATCGGTTTTGCCCGTTGCCATTGGGTCGCGCTGCACCAGACGGCGCGGCAGGTGGCGGCCCAGCCGGGCCAGCAGCAGTTGTGTGAAATTTTTGAACATAACACGTCCCCCGCACCCGTGAAGACGGGCGCAGTCTTGCCTTCAGACGTGACAAAGCCACGCCTGAGCGGCGGTATCAGTTATGCAGGAACGTTGAATAACGTCACTGCCTTACGCATCCGGTAAGACAGTGAGAACAGGCTTACCGGAAAGAAAGGGTTCTCCCTCGCGGGAGAGGGGTGGGATCGGGATCCATATCGCCTCCGGTAAGTAAAAAAAGGTAAGTCGGCGCGCAGTATAGTGTTTTAGCCGTACCGTTTGTGACTATTCGGGCGGTATGATAGCGCCCAGGCATTAAACCAAACGTAAACCAGACTTTGCTCATTGCGGAACCGGACCCCCGATTTAGGCTTATTGATTATTTCATCAATGCGTTACAGGAATGAAAGCATGCAGAACCGCCTCACCATTAAAGACATCGCGCGTCTGAGCGGCGTGGGTAAATCCACCGTCTCACGGGTGCTGAACAACGAAAGTGGTGTCAGCGAACGCACCCGCGAACGCGTTGAGGCGGTAATGAATCAGCACGGCTTCTCCCCGTCGCGCTCGGCGCGCGCCATGCGGGGGCAGAGCGACAAAGTGGTGGCGATCATGGTCACCCGTCTGGATTCGCTGTCGGAAAACCTTGCCGTGCAGACCATGCTGCCCGTCTTCTACGAACAGGGTTACGATCCGATCATGATGGAGAGCAAGTTCTCGCCGCAGATGGTGGAAGAGCATCTCGGGATGCTGAAACGCCGCAACATCGACGGTGTGGTGCTGTTTGGCTTCACCGGCCTTAACGAGCAGATGCTCACGCCGTGGCAGTCGTCGCTGGTGCTGCTGGCGCGCGATGCCCGCGGCTTTGCCTCCGTCTGCTACGACGATGAAGGGGCGATCCGCATTCTGATGCAGCGCCTGTATGACAGCGGCCATCGGCATATCAGCTATCTCGGCGTGCCGCACAGCGATGTCACCACCGGCCAGCGCCGCCACAATGCCTATCTGGAATTCTGCAAAAAGTATGCGTTGCCTGCCGTGGCTGCGTTACCCGGTCTTGGGATGAAACAGGGCTATGAAAAGGTGGCTGACGTGCTGACCCCACAGACGACTGCCCTGGTCTGTGCCACGGATACGCTGGCTCTTGGCGCAAGTAAGTACTTACAAGAGCAGCGCCTCGACGGCCTGCAGCTGGCGAGCGTGGGTAACACGCCGCTGATGAAGTTCCTTCACCCGGAGATTATTACCGTCGATCCTGGCTACGCCGAATCCGGCCGCCAGACCGCTATGCAGTTGATTGAGCAGATCAACGGCCGCAGCGAACCTCGCCAGATCGTCATTCCCGCCACCCTCTCCTGAGCGTCAAAAGACGCTTTATTGTGATCCTCGCCCGATTTCGGGAACGTTCCCATTTTCGTTGTTACCGGTTCAGAGTAGGCTTGCCACCAGTCCATAACCCCCTACCATCTGTCATGAGGTTTCATGATGAGCAAAGTAAAACAAACGGATATCGACCAGTTAATCGTGCTGGTTGGCGGACGTGACAACATCGCCACGGTCAGCCACTGCATCACCCGCCTGCGCTTTGTGTTAAACGATCCGGCCAAAGCGAATCCCAAAGCCATCGAGGAGCTGTCGATGGTGAAAGGCTGCTTTACCAATGCTGGCCAGTTCCAGGTAGTGATCGGCACCGACGTGGGTGATTACTATAAGGCGCTGCTGGCCACCACCGGCCACTCGTCGGCGGATAAAGAGCAGGCCAAAAAAGCCGCGCGCCAGAACATGAAGTGGCATGAACAGCTCATTTCACATTTCGCGGAGATCTTCTTCCCGCTGCTGCCTGCGCTGATCAGCGGGGGCTTAATCCTCGGCTTCCGTAACGTGATTGGCGATGTGCCGATGAGCGGCGGCAAAACCCTGGCCCAGATGTATCCGGCCCTGCAAAGCATCTATGACTTCCTGTGGCTGATTGGCGAGGCGATCTTCTTCTATCTGCCGGTGGGGATCTGCTGGTCGGCGGTGCGCAAAATGGGCGGTACGCCGATTCTGGGTATCGTACTGGGCGTAACGCTGGTCTCTCCGCAGTTAATGAACGCTTACTTACTTGGACAGCAGGTGCCCGAAGTGTGGAACTTCGGCCTGTTTACTATCGCCAAAGTCGGCTATCAGGCCCAGGTGATCCCGGCCCTGCTGGCCGGTCTGGCGCTGGGGATGATTGAGACCCGCCTGAAGCGCATGGTGCCGGACTACCTCTATCTGGTGGTGGTGCCGGTGTGCTCCCTGATCCTCGCGGTGTTCCTCGCCCACGCCTTTATCGGTCCGTTTGGCCGCATGATCGGTGACGGCGTGGCCTACGCGGTGCGCCACCTGATGACCGGCAGCTTCGCCCCGATTGGTGCCGCGCTGTTTGGCTTCCTGTATGCCCCGCTGGTGATCACTGGCGTGCATCAGACCACCCTGGCGATTGATATGCAGATGATCCAGAGCCTCGGCGGCACCCCGGTATGGCCGCTCATCGCCCTGTCGAACATTGCCCAGGCCTCGGCGGTTACCGGCATCATTATCGTCAGCCGGAAGCATAACGAACGTGAAATCTCGGTTCCAGCGGCGATCTCCGCCTACCTCGGTGTCACCGAACCGGCGATGTACGGCATCAACCTGAAATACCGCTTCCCGATGCTGTGCGCCATGATCGGCTCCGGGCTGGCGGGCCTGCTGTGCGGCCTGAACAGCGTGATGGCTAACGGCATTGGTGTCGGCGGCCTGCCGGGTATCCTCTCCATCCAGCCGGGCTACTGGCAGGTGTTCTCCCTGGCGATGGCCATTGCGATTATCGTACCGATGGCACTGACCACCGTGATCTACCAGCGCAAATTCCGTCAGGGCGCGTTACAGATTGTTTAATTTTTTTCGGGGCGCCGTTGCGCCCCTTCGCATTTGCAGGAACGCAAGATGAATACCCTTCCTCATTGGTGGCAAAACGGCGTCATCTATCAGATCTACCCGAAGAGTTTCCAGGACACCACAGGGCGTGGCACCGGCGATTTACGCGGCGTGACCTCGCGTCTCGACTACCTCAACACCCTCGGCATCGACGCTATCTGGCTGACGCCGTTCTATATCTCCCCGCAGGTGGATAACGGCTACGATGTGGCGAACTACATCAGCATCGATCCGGCCTACGGCACGCTGGATGATTTTGACGAACTGGTGGCCGAGGCCCATAAACGCGGGATCCGCATCGTGCTGGATATGGTGTTTAACCATACCTCCACCCAGCATGCGTGGTTCCGTGAGTCGCTTAATAAAGAGAGTCCATACCGCGAGTTCTATATCTGGCGCGACGGCACCCCGGAGCAGCTGCCGAACAACTGGCGCTCCAAGTTTGGCGGTAACGCCTGGCGCTGGCATGCCGAAAGCGAGCAGTACTATCTGCACCTGTTTGCCCCGGAGCAGGCAGACCTGAACTGGGAAAACCCGCAGGTGCGCGCCGAGCTGAAAAAGGTGTGCGAATTCTGGGCCGATCGCGGCGTGGACGGCCTGCGTCTCGACGTGATTAACCTGGTGTCAAAAGACCAGGACTTCCCCGACGATGAGATCGGCGATGGCCGCCGCTTTTACACCGACGGGCCGCGCATTCACGACTATCTGCAGGAGATGAGCCGCGACGTCTTTACCCCGCGCAACCTGATGACGGTGGGTGAGATGTCCTCTACTCACCTGGCGCACTGTCAGCAGTACGCGGCGCTCGACGGGCGTGAGCTGTCGATGACCTTTAACTTCCACCATCTGAAGGTGGATTACCCCAACGGCGAGAAGTGGACGCTGGCCAAACCGGATTTTGTGGCGCTGAAGGCCCTCTTCAGCCACTGGCAGCAGGGTATGCACAATAAAGCCTGGAATGCGCTGTTCTGGTGTAACCACGACCAGCCGCGCATCGTCTCGCGTTTTGGCGACGAGGGGGAATACCGCGTTCCGGCGGCGAAGATGCTGGCGATGGTGCTGCACGGTATGCAGGGCACGCCTTATGTCTACCAGGGTGAAGAGATTGGCATGACCAACCCACACTTTAGCCGCATCACCGACTACCGCGACGTGGAGAGCCACAACATGTTCGCCGAGCTGCGCACGCAGGGGCGGGATGCCGACCAGCTGCTGGCGATCCTCGCAAGTAAGTCCCGCGACAACAGCCGCACGCCTATGCAGTGGGATGCCTCGGCCCATGCCGGGTTCACCACCGGCGAGCCGTGGATCGCCCTGGGAAATAACGCGGAAGCAATCAACGTCGAGGCGGCGCTGGCCGATCCCGACTCGGTGTTTTACGCCTACCAGGCGTTGATCCAACTGCGTAAAACCCTGCCGGTACTGACCTGGGGGGATTATCAGGATCTGCTCCCGGATCACCCGTCGCTGTGGTGCTATCGCCGACAGTGGCAGGGCCAGACGCTGATGGTGGTCGCCAGCCTGAGCCGCGAGTGCCAGCCGTGGCATCCGCAGGCGGTGGAAGGCGACTGGCAGGTGGTAATGAGCAACTACAGCGAAGTCTCGCCGCAGCCTGGCGCCATGACCCTGCGACCGTTTGAAGCGGTATGGTGGCTACAGGCCTGATGTTATCCGCCGGGCACCGCACGGTTGCCCGGCGCACGCTTTTTTTGATGCAAAATCAACCAGATTAGCGCTTGAATAATTTACAAACCCCGGATCGCCCGTCATCTGTACACTCTGTTTTTTACCTTGTCCTGAATCAAATAAATCGCAAACTTGTTTGATGCAAATCACTATATATAGAACTTAGAATGCTCGCCGACCCAAGATGTTGTATTCATCGTCTATTATTGCCACAAGACGATGCAAACCACGCTGCTTAAAATTGTGGATAAAAAGGGTCGATATCAGGAGAAATCGCGCGCGTGTCGGCAGTTACGGCCCCGACCCTTTTCCCTGACTCTGTGGATAACCTGTAGTTATAAATAGATGAATGGAGTGATCATGACACCGCATGTGATGAAACGAGATGGCTGTAACGTGCCTTTCAAATCAGAGCGCATTCAGGAAGCGATTCTGCGTGCAGCTAAAGCAGCGGGAGTCGATGACGCAGATTACTGCGCCACCGTCGCAGACGTCGTCAGTAATCAGATGAAAAACCGCAGCAAGGTGGATATCAACGAGATCCAGACTGCGGTGGAAAACCAGCTGATGTCGGGTCCGTATAAACAGCTGGCTCGCGCCTATATTGAATACCGTCACGACCGGGATATCGAGCGTGAAAAACGCGGTCGCCTGAACCAGGAGATCCGCGGCCTGGTCGAACAGACCAACTCTGCGCTGCTCAACGAAAACGCCAATAAAGACAGCAAAGTGATCCCCACCCAGCGCGATCTGCTGGCCGGTATCGTCGCCAAACACTATGCCCGTCAGCACCTGCTGCCGCGTGACGTGGTGCAGGCGCACGAGCGCGGGGATATTCACTATCACGATCTCGACTATTCACCGTTCTTCCCGATGTTCAACTGCATGCTGATCGACCTGAAAGGCATGCTGACCCACGGCTTCAAGATGGGCAACGCCGAGATTGAACCGCCAAAATCCATTTCTACTGCCACCGCGGTCACGGCGCAGATCATCGCCCAGGTCGCCAGCCATATCTACGGCGGCACCACCATCAACCGTATCGACGAAGTGCTGGCCCCCTTTGTTGCCGCCAGCTTTGCCAAGCATCGCCAGGTGGCGGAAGAGTGGCAGATCCCGGATGCAGACGGCTATGCCCGCACCCGCACCGAGAAAGAGTGTTACGACGCTTTCCAGTCACTGGAGTATGAGGTGAACACCCTGCACACCGCCAACGGCCAGACGCCGTTTGTCACCTTTGGCTTCGGTCTGGGCACCAGCTGGGAATCACGTCTGATCCAGCAGTCCATTCTGCGTAACCGCATCTCGGGTCTCGGCAAAAATCGCAAAACTGCGGTGTTCCCGAAACTGGTGTTCGCCATCCGCGACGGCCTGAATCATAAGCCTGGCGATGCCAACTACGACATCAAACAGCTGGCATTAGAGTGCGCGAGCAAGCGCATGTACCCGGACATTCTGAACTATGACCAGGTGGTGAAAGTCACCGGTTCGTTCAAAACCCCGATGGGCTGCCGCAGCTTCCTTGGCGTGTACGAAGATGAAAACGGCGAGCAGATCCACGACGGGCGTAACAACCTGGGCGTGATCAGCCTGAACCTGCCGCGCATCGCGCTGGAAGCCAAAGGCGACGAGGCCGCCTTCTGGACGTTGCTGGACGAGCGCCTGCTGCTGGCGCGTAAGGCGCTGATGACCCGTATCGCCCGGCTGGAAGGGGTCAAAGCCCGTGTCGCCCCGATTTTATATATGGAAGGGGCCTGCGGCGTGCGTCTGAAAGCTGACGATGATGTGTCAGAGATCTTCAAAAACGGCCGCGCCTCTATCTCGCTAGGCTATATCGGCATCCACGAAACCATTAACGCCCTGTTTGGCGACCAGCATGTCTACGACAGCGAGGCGCTGCGTGCGAAAGGCATCGCTATCGTCCAGCGTCTGCGCGACGCGGTGGATCGCTGGAAAGACGAAACCGGCTACGGGTTCAGCCTCTACAGCACTCCGAGCGAAAACCTGTGCGATCGCTTCTGCCGTCTGGATACCGCCGAGTTTGGCGTGGTAGAGGGTGTGACCGATAAGGGTTACTACACCAACAGCTTCCACCTCGACGTGGAGAAGAAGGTGAACCCATACGATAAGATCGATTTTGAAGCGGCCTACCCACCGGTCGCGAGCGGCGGCTTTATCTGTTACGGCGAATACCCGAACATTCAGCACAACCTGAAGGCGCTGGAAGACGTGTGGGATTACAGCTATCAGCACGTGCCCTATTACGGGACTAACACACCGATCGACGAGTGCTACGAGTGCGGCTTTACCGGTGAGTTCGAATGCACCAGCAAAGGCTTCACCTGCCCGAAATGCGGTAATCACGACGCTGCCCGCGTCTCCGTGACCCGCCGCGTGTGCGGTTATCTCGGCAGCCCGGACGCGCGCCCGTTCAACGCCGGTAAGCAGGAAGAGGTGAAGCGCCGCGTGAAGCATCTGGGGAATGGGCAGATCGGGTAAGTTCTGCGCAGGGTTTTTCCCCTCACCCTAACCCTCTCCCCACAGGGGAGAGGGGATCGATCGAGCACATTGTTAAGCCTGGACCTGGTTTTCGCAAAAGAGGGGATCGATCGAGCACATTGTTAAGCCTGGACCTGGTTTTCGCAAAAGAGGGGATCGATCGAACACATTGTTAAGCCTGAACCTGGTTTTCGCAAAGCACCTGATGCCCGGACAAGGCGGCAAGTGAGTCATCCCCTGGAGCTTACATTAATCAGTGACCCGTGTGAGCGAGGGCAGCCAACGTACTTATGGCGTCAATTGAGAAGCAATGCTTTTCGCACAGCACCTGGCAGACAAGGCGGCAAGTGAGCGAATCCCGGGGAGCTTACATCAGTAAGTGACCCGGGTGAACGAGGGCAGCCAACGTAGTCATGGCGCCAATTGAGAAGCGAAAATGAATTATCATCAGTACTATCCCGTCGACATCGTCAACGGCCCTGGCACCCGTTGCACTCTGTTTGTCTCTGGCTGCATTCACGAATGCCCCGGCTGCTACAACAAGAGCACCTGGCGGCTGAACTCAGGGATGCCGTTTACCGCAGAAATGGAGCAGCGGATCATCGACGATCTCAACGACACACGCATTAAACGCCAGGGGATCTCCCTCTCCGGCGGCGATCCCCTGCATCCGCAAAACGTCCCGGATATTCTGAAGCTGGTGCAGCGCATTCGCGCCGAGTGTGTGGGAAAGGATATCTGGGTGTGGACCGGCTACAAACTGGATGAATTAAACGACGCTCAGATGCAGGTGGTGGACCTGATCAACGTGCTGATCGACGGCAAATTTGTGCAGGATCTGAAAGATCCGATGCTTATCTGGCGCGGCAGCAGTAATCAGGTGGTGCATCAGTTACGTTAATTTAAAATCGGCTCAAACACTCCATCGCCACGGTTTTAAACCCGGCAAAGTCGCTGCAACCGCACAGTCGGGTCATCGCCCGCTCCCGCAGGAAGGTGACGAAAATATCGTAGATGGCCATCGCCTCTTCATACTCGCTTTTGCTGATGGCGAGCAGGAAGATCACGTGCGCAGTGTCGTCGCCCCACTGAATGCCGTGCGGAGCGAGCACGGTATAGACCACGGTTTTTTGCGCCAGCAACCCCAGGGAGTGCGGCAGCGCGATGCCGTCGCCGAGCAGGGTGCTGACGATGGCTTCACGTTCCACTACCGAGTCGAGAAACTCCGCGTCAACAAACCCCTCCTCCTGCAGCTGGCCGCACAGCTCCCGGAACAGCGTTTGCTGGTCGATGGGGCGATCGATGACGCGGAAATGGCTGGCGTCGAAGAACTTCTCCAGCATCCACGGACGCGTTCGGTCCACCAGCACCAGCTTGCCGATCTGCTCGAGCTGGTAATCGGTCGGGAACGGAGCGATCAACACCACCGGCTTGGCTTTCTCTGCGATCCGCGCGGTGGAAATGACAAAATCTTCGCTAATGTTCTCGCACTGCTCGTACTCCCGCAGCGTCAGGGTGCGCGTCACCTCGATTTGCGGGTACTTACGCTGCAACACCGCCTCGATCATCCGTACCATCGCGTTGCCCGCGTCGCAGACCAGCATCACCCGCGGCTGGCGCTGATAGCCAATGTTGTAGTGCCGCTCCAGCCCCACGCCGATATGCAGCACCAGAAAACCGATCTCGTTTTCGCTGATCACATAGGGGGTGTATTTCCCCCAACTGGAGACCGCGGCGAGGGTCATATCCCACGCCATCGGGTAGTGCTGCTTGATGTTATCCAGCAGCGGATTGGGGATCATGATCTGGTAGCGCACGCGGGTGATCATGGTTTTTATGTGGGTCAGCAGATCCGCGTGTAGCTGGCTGTCGTCGAGCAGGTTGTAGTTAAAGTGGGTGTTGATGTAGCGCAGGATGTAGTTCACCAGCGCCTCTTCATCATCAGCGTTGATGGCGCTTGGGGAGATCTCCTGCACCTGGCGCGCGGCGATATGTACCCCCAGCCAGGTCTCTTCCGCAGGCGAAAGCGTCTTATCGGCCAGCCGGGCGATGGCGCTGGCAATATCCCGGGCGGCATCGCGCACGTTTTCCGCCACCTCTTCGGCGTTAAATTCCGGCAACGGATAACCTTCGCTGATACGCCGCACCGTCACCGCGCCGTAGAGGCGTAAAAACAACTCACCTTCATCGGTGAGGCGAATATGGTGTCGGGTAAAGGTCTCATGCAGGACGGCGGCGAGCTGTTCCGGCACGCCGGCGTTGAGCGCCACTTCCGTCACCAGCGGATTAAGGCTGTCCTGCTGCGCCAGCTGCCACAGCAGGTCGGTCAGGCAGGCGCGGATCGCCATTTCACTGCCAAACAGCTTCATGCCGTGGCGCGGGCGGGTCTCCAGCGTCAGGCGATAACGATGAAACCACTCGCGCACCTCCGCCATATCGCTTTGCAGCGTGGCGCGGCTGACAAACCACTCATCGGCCAGATCTTCCAGCTTGAGGGAGAAGGCGGAGGTCAGAAAGCGCACCACCAGGTAGTGCACCCGCTCCGGGCCGGTACGCGGAATACGCAGCATCCGCGGGTGGGAGTCCTGTAGCTGCTGATAGCGGGCCGGATCGTCGATTTTCAGCTGATAGCCGTTCCCGCGGCTGAGAATAAATTGCGCCCCGTTTCCTGCCAGCAGCGCATTGAGTGCGGTAATGTCAGCCCGGACGGTACGCGTGGATACCGACAACCGTTGCGCCAGTTCGTCCTGAGGCAGCGTTTCGTTTTGCAACAGGTCGAAAAGTTGCGCTAAACGTTGGTTGGGAAATCGCACGGGGTTGTCCTCTTACAGCTTAAGGTGAAATGACCATCTGGGATGGGCTGCCGACCGGCGTATAGTCTGGCTCGGCGTTCAGCTTGCCGTCCTGCTCCACGCGGAAACGGGTAATGTTGTCGCTGCGCTGGTTCATGACGTACAGCCAGCGCCCCTGTTTATCCAGCGTCAGGGTGCGCGGGTAATCGCCACGCGTCCAGACATCGTCCTGATGCGTCAGCGTGCCCTCCGCTGTTACGGTAAAGTGCCCGATGCTGTTATGCAAACGGTTAGCCACATACAGCTGTTTACCATCGGCACTTAATGCCAGCCCGGCGGCAAAACTGGTGCCTTTATAACCTGCTGGCAGGGCAGAGATCGTTTTGCCCTCTTTCAGCCTGCCGTTGTTATCCAGTACGTAATGGGTCAGCGTAGAGGCCTCTTCGTTAATCAGCCACAGAGCATCGCCTTTGGGCGTAAAGACGAAATGGCGCGGCCCGGCCCCTTTCGAGGAGGCACTGATAAACGGCGGATCGTTCGGGATCAGCTTCCCGGCTTGATCGTCAAAACGGTACTGATAAATACGATCCAGGCCCAGATCGGTGGAAAATACGTATTTCCCGCTCGGATCGGCGGCGATCATGTGCGCATGAGGACCATTATGATCGCTGATGGCAAAACTTCCTTCAGCGGCCGCCTCGGGTTTTGCTGCACCCGGATCACCCTGATCCTGATGTTTGTCCGTGGCGTCTCCCAGGCTGCCGTCAGCGTTGATCGGCAGAACCGCAATCGAGCCACTGACGTAGTTCGCCACCAGCAGATGTTTGCCGTTCGGCGTCAGCGAGAGATAGACCGGCCCTGCACCACCGGAAGCCACCTGGTTAAGCTCACTCACCTCGCCGTTATCGCCCACGCGCAGCGCCTGCACCACGCCCTGCTCAACTTCGCTTGCCAGATAGAGCGTTTTGCCATCCTTTGAGGTGGTCAACTGCGCGGCGTTCGGCAGTTTGCTCACCAGGGTTTTGTTGGCGAGCGCGCCGGATTGCGGATCGACGGTAAAGCGGTACAGCCCTTCGCCGTTGGGGTTGTAGGTGCCCACCCAGGCGTACTGCGTCTGGGCAACGGCAGCGGTGGCAAGTAAAGAGAGTGAAGCGACAAGCAGGTTACGTGTATGCATGGTGGCTCCTTTAGGTGTGTGCGGTTTGTTTCCCCTCACCCCAGCCCTCTCCCCATAGGGGCGAGGGGGTAATCGTGCCCTCTGCACTTTGGGGAGACGGAATAATCGTTCCCTCTCCCCCTTGGGGCGACGGAGTAATCGTTCCCTCTCCCCTGTGGGGAGAGGGTCAGGGTGAGGGGTAAGGTTTTTATTACTTCACCAGCTTCTTCGTCATCTCCAGCAACGTGCGCACATCTTCCGGGCGCGTATCGCCGCTGGCTTTGTCGATAATCGAGCTATAGATATGCGGGATGATCTTGCTGACACCTGCGTCCAGGGCGATCTGCAGGATCTCCTCGTAGTTTTCCAGATCGATACCGCCGGTCGGCTCCAGCCAGAAGTCGTGACGGGCGCAGGCTTCCGCCACCGCTTTGTATTCGTCACGGCACTTCAGGCCACCCATCGGGAAGTATTTGATCGAGCTGCCGCCGAAATCCTTCAGCAGGGCAATGGCGGTTTCCACCGGGACGATGCCGTCCGGCGCCTTGCTGCTCAGCGGGCCGGTAGAGATTTTCACCATGCCAACGGTGCCGGTCGGGGAGACCAGGCCGTTCACTACGGACTCACTTTGCCCCAGCAGCGCACGGCTGGTGGCGACGCCGGTGAAGACCTGGTTGACATGCTGCGGCTGCACCTGGCGGGAGATTTCGCTCACCATCGCCGACTGGTTCGGATCCCCCGCGCCAAGGCCCACGGAGAGCGCATTATCAATCAGTGCCGCGTACTCGCGCATATCCGCTACGGCGCTGTCCACGTCCGGGTAGTTTTTAGAGAGCACGCCCACCAGCACATGACCTTCTGCCGCTTCATAGATAGCGCTGGCATTGGCTTTGGATCCGGCCAGCACGTTCAGGCAAACGCGGTCACGGTAAAAATTGGGGGTCAGTTTCATGCCTTCTTCTCCTGGCCTAATACTTCGCTGATGCGGCGATAGACGATATTCAGTTGGTCTGCGCTGACGCTACGCACGTCGGCTTCGATGATCCCTTCGTTGGCCTTGTAGCCGCGGAAGTAAATCGCGTACTCGCCCTGCTTCAGAGCGCTTACCAGGTCGCCAGTGCCGACCCCGGTAGTCGCTTCGTCGAACTTAATCTCGGTGCGGGCGATGTCGCGACCGGCGCTGTCCCAGACCACGCGAGCCGTGACGCCGTTCAGAGTATTCAGGGCATCGATAAATGGCGTCATCTTCGCCACCATCTCGTCGCCGCTCTCTTTGGTCGCCGTCAGGTAGTGTTCGATGGCGCAGGTCAGGCCGAGAATGCCCTCTTTGCCCACCTTCATGGCGCGGCCAATACCCGCTGTCTGGCGTTTCACCCATTCAACGTACTGGATTTTGCCGATCACCAGGCCGCTGGTTGGCCCTTCGATCGCCTTCGCGCCGCTGTAGATCACCAGATCTGCACCGGAACGGTAATAAGTCTGGAGATCTTCTTCTGCCGCCGCATCGATGATCAGCGGCAGCTCGTGCTTACGCGCCACAACCGCCGCCTGCTCGACGCTGAGCATGCTTTTCTGCACGCAGTGGTGGGATTTGATGTAAAGGATCGCCGCGGTGCGCGGGGTGATCGCCGCCGCCAGCTGATCGGCGGAGCATTCGTTGGCGTAACCGGCTTCCACCAGCTTGCCGCCACCCAGCGCCACCATGGTGCCGACCGGCGCGCCAAAGTTGACGTTATGGCCTTTCGGCAGGACGATCTCGTTGTTTTCAATCGGGGTCACGTGCAGGTTTTCCAGCAGCCAGTCGCTGTCTTTGACCAGCACCGCCGCCACCGACTGGGCGATGCCCGCCGAGGCGCAGGAGACGACGGTCGCGCCCTCCACGTCCAGCAGCTTCGCGATGTACTCCCCGGTTTTGTTGACCAGATCTTTCATCTCAAAGTACTGATTCATACCGTCCATGGCCGCCTGCACCACTTCCGGGCGCGGGGTAGAGACGCCGAGCGCGGTCATGCGCCCGGAGGTGTTAATCACCTGTTTTAAATTGTACTTCTCAAAAATTGAAGGCATGTTCCGTGCTCCCTTGTTCGGTCATGTAGCCCTTGCCCGCGCGGATCGCGGCAAGCGGCACCAGAATGTGTTCGGCCTGCAGGCTGTCGTTTTCAGCATCCACCAGCAGCGTGGGCTGGCGTTTCAGGGTGAACAGCGTCAGGTCGGCGTCGAGGCCAGGCTGAATGCGGCCTTTATGGGCCAGGCGCAGGCCGTCGGCGGCGTTGGCGGTGACACACTCAATCACCTGCGGCAGCGACATGCCGATGGCGAGGAATTTCGACATCACGCTCGCCAGCGAGCCAACCGGGCCGTTGAGGCGGTTGCGGCAGTAGATATCCGAGCTGATGGTGTGCGGCAGAATGCCCATCGCAATGGCGCGCTTCGCCACCTCAAAGCTGAAACTCGCCGTACCGTGGCCAACGTCCAGCCGCACGCCGCGCTTCAGGGCAGAGGTGATGGAGGCGCGCAGCTCGCCGGACGGGGTCAGAATGCGGTTCGGTTTGCCGTTGTAGCAGTGGGTGATGATGTCGCCGGAGCTCAGCAGCTCGGCGATTTCGTCGAGGTTCGGCGGGTTGTTGCCAATGTGCACCATCAGCGGCAGATCGCCGTTCTCTTTCTGAATGGTTTTGGCGCGTTCCAGCGGGGTAATGCCGTTTTCACCCACCACGCTGCTGCTCATGCGTGCTTTCAGGCCGACGATAAAATTCGGATGGCGTTGTACCGCCTGTTTCACCGCATCGGCGTCGATATTGGCCATATTGGCCAGTTCGTTCTGGGCAATCAGCCCGACGCGGGAGATGTTCAGCAGGGCAAACACCTCGGTGGAGGCTTTACGGGTAATGTTGTAGAAGTCGTCCACGTCATCTGCCCCGGTGCTGCCCGCGTCCACTACGGAGGTGACGCCAGTGGCGATGCCCACGCTGTCCGGCTCGTCATGGTAAATCGGGGAGTTCGGGTAGCAGTGGACGTGAGAGTCAATCCAGCCCGCGCTGACGTAAGTGTCACCGTTCAGTTCAACGGTACGGTGTGCGGGATCGGTGATGTCGCCAACCGCCGCGATCTTCCCGTCCTGAATGGCGATATCGGTCAGGGTATCGTCGGTGAGGCGCGCACGGCGCAGGAGTAAATCAAACATGGGGTTCTCCTGATAAGGCGGGCGCCTGAGCGCCCGCGGGTATTAAAGGGCGACCGGGAACAGCCAGCCTAAAAGCATTGCACCGAGTATGGCGCCACCGGTAATCGGCTTCTGCCAGATATAGAACAGCAGAGCGCCCAACAGTGAACCGATGCCGATGGGGATCGACGCGGTCATCGCGCTGAGGATAATCAATGGCCCGAGGAAACGGCCTGAGGCGTTACCTGCCCCCATCATCACGTCAGCTCCGTAGGTGGAGTTGCTCTGATTGATGGTGAACTTACGCGCCAGGATGATGACGTAACCAATCGCCAGGCCAATGACCAGGCCGGTCGCCAGCGAGGCGACAAAGTTGGTCACCGGGAACATGATGCCCGCCCCCAGCAGCAGCGCCGGCACACCGAGGCCTACGCCGGTCTGGATCGCCCCGCCGATATCGAGGATCCCCACCAGGGAGCCTTCGATAATACGGGCGAACAGGAAGCTGGCACCGAACGCCGCCACTGCGCCGTAGGCACCGGTATCGATGCCCGCTTTCAGCATCGCCACAAAGGCCACTTCGTTAAACGCGCCAATGCCGTAGAGGTAGTACATGTGTGTCCCGGCGAAGACGCCGGAGGAGAGCAGGCCAACGAAGATCGGGAACGACCAGTCGGCATACCAAAAACCTTTATTCTGTTCCATTTAGAGGCTCCTGTTACTTGCCGCTGAGCGAGTTGTGGATCATGTCGAGCCAGTTCGGCACGGTCAGATGGAAGGATTCAATCATCTTCATGTCGAAGCCGCGGAAGAAGCCGCTCAGCACGAACAGCGCCACGATAGCGACCATCATCACTTTGGTGACATGGTTCCAGCCGCTCTCTTCCACGCCTTTGCCAATCAGGATCCCCAGCACCAGACCCGGTACGGCGTTACCCATGATCAGCTGCGCCGCGCCGCCAAAGACGGTAGCCCAGAAGCCGGATTTTTTGCCCGCGTCGATGGCTGCCAGCCAGAAGATCACCGGCATCACGGTGTTCACCAACAGGTTCGCCGCCGGAACCAGCACCTTCACGGCGGTAACCTGAAGGGCTGCCGGTACGGAAGAGGCGGTAAGGTTCAGGAAGGTGACGACCAGCATGCCGATCACGCCGCAGGCTATCGCCATTTTGCGTGGATCGTGCAGCGTCTCGCCGACGTTGCGGTTTTTAATCATCAGCGCCGCGGCACCCCAGTTCGGGATGATGCGGTGGTCAACGTCCTGGGTGAAGGAACCCGCCGCAACCGACGAGGCCCAGGCGTTGAAGAAGAAGCCTAACCCAAAGGAGAAGTGAGACGCCGGATCCCCTTCACAGGAGTTCAGCTCCCCCAACGTACGAAACGCGCCCATACCCTGTGTGGTAGGCGCATGAAACATGCGTGCAGCCCCGGCACCAACGCCGACGCCAACCAGGCCGCCGATGATGAGCGATTTTATTAAAATTATCAGGAACATTAGTCTGCCCTATTAGTAAGAATCAGCGTTGCGTGACAAAGTCCACCTGGTCCAGATTGATGGCAGTCACGTTGACGGTCACGTCCAGCTCCACGCTGTAGGTGCGTCTTTCCCGGCGCAAAAAGAAGAACAGAAACGCCTCTTTACGCACCGCTTCTTGCGCCTGAACAACCTGCACATCCTGTGGCTCAATACGCAGTAAGATATGCGGCGATGCTTTCATCACCGCGGCCTGAACATGGTTCAGCGCGTCGGCAAAGGCGCGCGCTTTGGCGTCACCCTTGCCTTTTACTCTCACCGTGGTGGTGAACTGTTCTTTCATGCTTATGCGCCGTGCTTCTTCTGCCACGCCTGGACCAGACGCTCACCCAGCTCTTCTTTATCCATAAAGCCAAAACCGAGCACGTTGCAGCCTTCGTTGATGGCGGTCACGCCCTCTTCCACGGAACGCATGCCGTACTTCGCTTTGTAGCCATATTTGGTCTGCGCGGTAATAGCACCTGCGCCACCGCTGCCGCAGAAGGAGATGCCGAAGGTCGCGTTTTCCGCCTTCATCACATCGCCCAGCTTCATGTCTGCCGCCATGCCTGGCACCACCACGGCGCGTCCACCTGCTTTTTCAACGCCTGCTGCAACCTTCTGACCTTTACCCAGGCGATCGCCGATAACGACTGTAATTTGTTCCATGATGTACTCCTTAAAGGTTGTCTTTTGCGACTTCAAAGTGAACGGAGAGCAGCCAGGCTTCTTCATCAGGAAGATTGCCAAACTGCGCCACAACGTCCCGGGCAAGCTGCATTGATTCAGGTGAAATTTCGTCGAACAGGTCAGCCTCAACCTCCGGCAGCGGCTCGCCGGTCACTGACCGGTGCGCCATGGCGCGAACGTGGGAGGTCAGCATCTGCTCCTGAACGGCATTGGGGATAATGTGGTGATGACTAAGCAGCGTGAACGTCTGCTTGAGCATGGTGTCGGCCAGCTGTTCAGTTTGCGCCGCCTGGTCTCCAGTGTCGTTTATTACCGTTCCGTTAATCACTCGTATTACCCCGTTATTGGCTCTGGGATAAAACTAACGCTGGCTGTTGCTGGTTTGTAGCGAGTTGTTTTCCACTTCGAAGTGGAAAGGAGAGCGGCGCCAGTGATCTGTGCCACATAATTACGCTGAATGATGATTTTCCGCTGGTTTTACGTGATGAATATCACGCTCCTGAACGGGAAAAGCGGCGTGGTGGAAGTGAAAAAGTTTACGAGCGGACTCGTAGAAATGTGAGCTGGATAAGGTTTTCTTATGGGGATTGGATAGAGTGGCTGCGGGTGCTTGAGACTGACCGTCTCATGCATGGGACGGGAAGTGGAAAGCCCCACCTGAATAAAAATCAGGGATGGGGCCCGAAACAACACGTCCGAACACGTGAAGTTCGCTGCCTTACCCGCTTAAGAAGCAAGGAGGCATCCATGAAACGCACACAACTTATTATCAGAGTCGCCACGATTGCCGCAATAACAGCAATTTTGTTGACGCTGATAACCCGTCGAACCCTTTGCGAAATTCACTATCGCAACGGTTCACTGGAAGTGACTGCCCGACTGGATTGCAGCTCTGGCAAGGAGTAGAGCTATTATGCAGGGGGAGAGCAATCCCCCTGCATTTTATGAGTGTATCAAGGACGTACGGCTCAGGCACCCATTAACGATATTTTTTGTGATAGGTATTACGTGTGGTCACAAATCCATCGGCCGCCGCCTGCGCCTCTTTTACTTTGCCTTCATTGGCCAGCTTCAGCGCGCCATCAATCTGCCCGACCAGCGTCTCCAGCCCGTGACGGTAATCTTTCATCTCCGCGCTGTTCTCCGCTTTACCTTCCAGCTTCGGCGGCGTCTCTTTTTGCGCGTCCACCGCGGCGGCACGCATTTTGGTCAGTGCGCCTTTCATTTCCGCCGCATTGTCCGTTTTCTGCACCACCTTCAGGTTTTCGCTGAGGGTGTCCATATTGTCTTCCAGGTCGGCAAAGACCGACGAACTCAATACCAGCGTTGAGGCTGCGAGGATAGCTAACAGATTTTTACGCATTGCTCACTTCCTTTTTTATTATTAAAAAAACCGACGAATACCCTGACTAATTCGCGTTGCAGGACAAGGCACTTGTGCCCTGAACAGCGCGCGCTAGCCCCAAAGGGGCGAATAACGCGGCAAGCGCGTGAACGCCCGGGAGCTTACAGAGTAAGTGCCGGGATGAACGCGCGCTGCCAACGCATCTGCAGCGTGAAGAATGGCGGGTATTACTGGCCGGCGATCTTCATCTCCGGTAACAGCACCGATCCGCACTGGATATTACTGCGCGTTTCGATATCGTTGCCTACCGTCACGATATTGCGCCACATATCTTTTAAGTTACCGGCGATAGTAATTTCGCTCACCGGATACTGAATTTCACCGTTTTCGACCCAGAAGCCAGACGCCCCGCGGGAGTAGTCACCGGTTACGCCGCTAACGCCCTGGCCCATCAACTCTGTTACCACCAGCCCGGTGCCCATCTCTTTCAGCATCTGCTCAAAGCTCAGGCCGCGGCCAGGGATACGCCAGTTGTGGATGCCGCCCGCATGGCCGGTGCTTTGCAGCCCCAGTTTGCGCGCGGAGTAGCTGGTCAGCAGCCATTGGGTCAGGATGCCGTCTTTAATGATATCGCGACGCTCCGTGCGCACGCCTTCGCTGTCGAACGGCGTAGAGGCCAGCCCTTTCAGCAGGTGCGGATGTTCTTCAATGGTCAGCCATTCCGGCAGGATCTGCGTGCCCAGGGCGTCGAGCAGGAAGGTCGATTTACGGTATACCGCGCCCCCTGCGATTGCCCCGACCAGATGCCCGAACAGCCCGGTCGCCACTTCATTGGCAAAAATAACCGGTGCTTTCATGGTAGACAATTTTCGTGGAGCCAACCGGGACAATGTGCGTTTTGCGCACTCCATCCCCACCCACTCTGGCGTCGCCAGATCGCCCATCGCACGGCCAATGGTATAGGCGTAATCACGCTCCATATCGCCGTTCTCCTCCGCAATCACGCAGCTGGAAAGCGAGTGACGGGTAGAGCTATAGCCCTGCAACATGCCGTGGCTGTTGCCAAAAACTTTAATGCCGTAGTGGCTGTTAAAGCTGCCGCCTTCGGTGTTGGTGATGCGCTTATCGGCATTAAGGGAGGCCTGTTCAGCGCGCGCCGCGAAATCAATGGCTTCGTCAGGGGTCACTTCTGCCGGGTGGAACAGATCCAGATCCGGGGCCTCAAAAGCCAGTAATTCTCTGTCGGCGACGCCTGCATAAGGGTCCGGGGAGGTGTAGCTGGCGATATCCAGCGCTGCCTGCACGGTGCGCGCAATGGCATCCGGGCTGAGGTCGGTGGAGGAGGCGCTGCCTTTACGGTTCTGGTGATAAACAGTAATCCCTAACGCGCCATCGCTATTAAATTCAACGGTTTCCACCTCGCCATAGCGGGTGCTGACACTCAGACCGGTGGTTTTGCTGACGGCGACTTCTGCCCCGTCGGATTTCGCTGACGCCAGCTCCAGAGCCATGGAGACAGCTTCTTCCAGTGCTTTACGCTGCGCTGCAACTTGTGAGATCACTTTCATCGTAAATGCCATAATGTAAGGTGTAGTTAGCTGAAGTCTAACAGAGAACCGTTTCTCAGTACGCGCCTAAACTGGTAAGATTAGCCTCTTTTTTTAAGGAGCCTGACATGACTAAGCAGCCCGAAGACTGGCTCGACGACGTTCCCGGTGATGACATCGAAGACGAAGATGATGAGATCATCTGGGTCAGTAAAAGTGAAATTAAACGCGACGCCGAAGAGTTAAAACAGCTTGGTGCGGAAATGGTAGAACTGGGTAAGAACGCGCTGGATAAAATCCCGCTGGATCCCGATCTGCGTGCCGCCATCGAACTGGCACAGCGTATCAAGAAAGAGGGCCGTCGCCGCCAGCTTCAGTTGATTGGTAAAATGTTGCGCCAGCGCGACGTAGAGCCTATTCGCCAGGCGCTCGATAAGCTGAAAAACCGCCACAACCAGCAGGTTGCCCTGTTCCACAAGCTGGAACAGATCCGCGATCGTCTGATTGATAATGGCGATGACGCCATCGCAGAGGTACTGAATCTGTGGCCGGACGCCGACCGCCAGCAGTTGCGTACGCTGATCCGTAATGCCAGGAAAGAGAAAGAAGGGAATAAGCCGCCGAAGTCTGCGCGTCTGATCTTCCAGTATCTGCGCGAGCTGGCGGAAGCCGAAGGTTAAAAACCGCGTTATTTTCCCCCTCTTCCCAACGGGCCGAGGGGGTGAATGTTCCCTCTCTCATTCAGGGAGAGGGAAAAGATTACACTGCCGCTTCTGCTTTCTTTGCCAGCCCATCCAGCAGCTTCTGATGGATCCCACCAAACCCGCCGTTGCTCATCACCAGAATGTGATCGCCAGGCTGCGCGGTTTTCACCACCATCTCCGCTAACGTATCCACGTCGGCACTCCAGTGCGCAGGCTGGACGCAGGCTTCAGCCACTTCTGCGACCTGCCACGGAATATGCTGCGGCTGCAGCAAGAAGACTTCATCCGCACGGCCTAACGACGGCGCGAGATCGTCTTTGCAGACGCCCATTTTCATGGTGTTGGAGCGAGGTTCCAGTACGGCCAGAATGCGTGCCGTGCCGCCCACTTTGCCGCGCAGGGCAGCCAGTGTTGCGAGGATCGCCGTCGGGTGATGGGCAAAATCGTCATACACCGTCACGCCATGGGCTTCGCCGCGCAGTTCAAGACGGCGGCGGGCGTTGATAAACGATCCCAGCGCATTCGCCGCATCGGCAGGCAGTACGCCCACATGACGGGCTGCGGCAATCGCCATCAGGCCGTTATGCATGTTGTGTTCGCCCACCAGCCCCCAGTGGACTTCCCCGACTTTTTCACCCTCCAGCAGCACTTCCCACTGGGAGGCGTCGTTGGTGAGCTTTTTCGCCTGCCAGTGGCCCTGCTCGCCTACCAGCTCCTGCTCACTCCAGCACCCCATCGCCATAGTCTGCTTCAGGTTGACGTCGTTTTCCGGAAGGATGATGCGCCCCTGGCCCGGCACGATACGCACCAGGTGGTGGAACTGCTTCTGAATCGCTTTCAGGTCATCGAAGATGTCCGCGTGATCGAACTCAAGGTTGTTGAGGATCAGCGTGCGCGGGCAGTAGTGAACAAATTTAGAGCGCTTATCAAAGAAGGCGCAGTCGTATTCGTCTGCTTCGATGACAAAAAACGGGCTGTCGCCCAGGCGGGCAGAAACCTCGAAATTCCCCGGCACGCCACCGATCACAAAGCCTGGCTTGTAGCCGCAGGCTTCCAGGATCCAGGTCGCCATTCCGGCGGTGGTGGTTTTGCCGTGCGTGCCCGCAACAGCAACAACCCAGCGATCGCGCAGCACAAAGTCATGCAGCCACTGCGGGCCTGACATGTAGGGAATATTCCTTTCCAGCACGGCTTCCACGCATGGATTTCCACGGGTCATGGCGTTGCCGATGATCACCAGATCCGGCTGCGGATCCAGCTGGCTGGCATCGTAACCCTGAATAAGATCAATGCCCTGGTTTTCCAGCAGCGTGCTCATAGGCGGATACACATTGGCGTCCGAACCTGTCACTTCATGGCCCAAAGAGCGCGCCAGCATAGCCAGACCGCCCATGAAAGTGCCACAAATCCCCAATATATGAATGCGCATACGTCACTATCCTTCTTCAATGTGGCGCACATTTTACGCATATGTCTGCGGCAGAGAAACGCATTTCAGCGAAATCTGTATGTTGCTGGCGCGATTCACCTCTGCGCGAAGATTTGAAAGATTGTTAAGATTGTTGGGCATCAACAACTTTACTCAACATCCAATGCAGGGAAGGTGTTATGAAAACGTTAGGTGAATTTATTGTCGAAAAGCAGCACGAGTTCTCGCATGCTACCGGTGAACTCACTGCTTTGTTGTCGGCAATAAAGCTGGGCGCCAAGATCATCCATCGCGATATCAATAAGGCCGGTCTGGTCGATATCCTGGGTGCCAGCGGTGCTGAAAACGTGCAGGGCGAAGTTCAACAAAAACTCGATCTGTTCGCGAATGAAAAACTCAAAGCTGCACTGCGCGCACGCGACATCGTTGCGGGGATCGCCTCTGAAGAAGAAGACGAAATCGTGGTCTTTGAAGGGTGTGAACACGCAAAATATGTCGTTCTGATGGATCCGCTGGATGGCTCCTCCAACATCGACGTTAACGTCTCTGTCGGCACGATCTTCTCCATTTACCGCCGCGTTACCCCTGTCGGCACGCCGGTTACCGAAGAAGATTTCCTGCAGCCGGGCAACAAGCAGGTTGCCGCGGGCTATGTGGTTTACGGCTCCTCCACCATGCTGGTTTACACCACCGGCTGCGGGGTGCATGCCTTTACGTACGATCCGTCGTTGGGCGTGTTCTGTCTCTGCCAGGAGCGCATGCGCTATCCGCAGAAAGGCAGCACCTACTCCATCAACGAAGGGAACTACATCAAATTCCCGGCGGGCGTGAAGAAATACATCAAATTCTGCCAGGAAGAGGATAAAGCCACCCAGCGTCCTTATACCTCCCGTTATATCGGCTCCCTGGTAGCGGATTTCCACCGCAACCTGCTGAAAGGCGGCATCTATCTCTACCCAAGCACCGCCAGCCACCCGGAAGGTAAACTGCGTCTGCTGTACGAGTGCAACCCGATGGCCTTCCTCGCTGAACAGGCGGGCGGTAAAGCCAGCGACGGTAAAGAGCGGATCATGGATATCATCCCTGAAAGCCTGCACCAGCGCCGTTCGTTCTTCGTCGGCAACGATCATATGGTGGAAGACGTCGAGCGCTTAATCCGGGAATACCCGGATGCCTGATGTGTCAGTTTGAGAAAAAGGGGCCAGCTGGCCCCTTTTATTTTTCCGGTCATTTATACCTTTGCCGATATGTTTGACCAAAAGAGGCCATCCGGCCGGAGAAGTCCCCAGAAATTGTCTTGTTCTTAAAGCAAAGGAATAAGACCAGTATTATAAATGACTTACAGCGACTCCCTGGTCCGGCTGAAAATCGACGAAGCGTTTCCGGAAGGCCGGGGCGAGGCGCAGGGACGCGCCGAGAGGGCATAGCCTGCAGGGATGCAGGCTGGTGCCCGACCCGAAAGCCTGGAGGAATAAGCTGAGTGCACCGCGAAGCGGCGATTTTCTTTGCCGGGAGCCGGGATTGTGAAGGGGGCGGCGGCGAGCCCCCTTCACACGTTCACGGGTGACGCGGCTGGCAGAGAAGTGCTGAACCTACGGTGAACGGAACCACCACCTGAGTCGCATGTTCCCCTCACCCCAACCCTCTCCCCATAGAGGAGAGGGGGCCGACCGTGCCAACATTGTGTGGGACTCCTCCCACCATCCAACCCCTTACTTTCCCCGTGATTTATACCTTTTTCGCTATAAAACTATATAAAAATGCTGCTGTAACCCGCTGAATCAATCCGTCATCATTATGGCGTTCAAGGTGTGTTCAACGGAAATTCGCAGAAATGAAAAATCTCTCTCGCGCAGCTACTGGGATCGACCTCAATCTGATTCCGATCTTTATTGAAGTTGTCAGGTGCGGGAGTATGGCCAAAGCCTCTTTACGTCTTGATATGTCCAGACCGGCCGTGAGCATGGCGCTGAAACGCTTTGGGATGCTTTTTAATGTGCCGCTGTTTACCCGCCAGGGTCTATTTCTGGAGCCAACGCCTTATGCGCTGCACTTGACCGTTGAAATGGAAAAACTGCTGGGCTTGATCCATGACCAGATCGCCAATGCACCGTCCATGGGTGAGAGCATTCCGGCGCCTGTTACAGCGCCGGAATGTGATGATGCTACGCCTGTTGCATCGACAGTTTAAACGACGACATCGCCTCGATAAGCTCGCGCGACTGCTCTTCCAGCGAGCGCGTCGCGGCGGAAGACTGCTGGACCAGCGCCGCGTTTTGCTGGGCGGTTTCGTCCATCTGATTGACCGCAATATTAACCTGCTCAATGCCCCTGCTCTGCTCGTGCGATGCGTTAGCAATCTCACGCATCAGGCGAGTCATGCGCATGACCTCGCTGGCGATCTCATCCATGGTTTCACCCGCCTGCTGCGCCAGTTCGCTGCCTTCGCTGACGTGTGACTGCGAGTCGCTAATCAGGGTACGGATCTCTTTTGCCGCATCGGCGCTGCGGCTGGCGAGTATACGCACTTCACCGGCCACCACCGCAAAACCACGGCCCTGCTCACCCGCACGGGCGGCCTCTACCGAGGCGTTGAGCGCCAGGATATTGGTCTGGAAGGCAATGCCGTCGATAACGCTGAGAATATCGGCGATACGGTCGGCGCTGCCGGAGATATCGCGCATCTTCTCAATCACGTAGCACACCATTTCGCTGCCGCGGTCAGCGGTATCAGACATCGTCTTCGCCACCTGATGTGCCTGCTCGGCGTTATGGGCGTTCTGTTTCACCGTGGCCGTAAGTTCTTCCATGCTGGCTGCGGTCTGCTCCAGCGAGGTGGCGGTGGATTCGGTGCGCTGGGCAAGATGCATGTTGCCGGCAGTCAGCTCCCGGCTGCCGGTGTCGATCTGGGAACTGGCATCGCGCACGCGCAGCACCGATCCCATCAGCGACTGGCGCATCGCTTCGATGGCGGCATTCAGGCGGTTAAACTCCTGGCTTGCGGGAACAGGCAGAGTGTGGGTCAAATCCCCGGCGGCCACGTGTTCAAGCTGGGCGATAGAGGTGGAGAGCGGCTTCAGGAGCATATGACGCAGTGCCAGCCAGGCCAGCACAATAATCCCCGCGGTCAGCAGCGCGGCGACGATAATCAACATCATTACCCGGTTTTTACTGGCCTGCACCGCCGCCACTTCGGCTTTACCGCGGCTGTTGCTCCAGGTCTGGAAGGCCTGCATGTCGTTATCAAACTGACGTGCCACCGGCACCAGATGGTTCTCCAGCAGATCGTAATAGGCATCCGCGCTCTGCTCTTTCAGCGCGTTCTGCATCGGCACGATCCCCTGGTCATTATAGGCTGCGAGGCTTGCCGCAACCTTCTTCAGCAGCAGTTCGCCTTCGGGATCGTTTACCCCGCTATCGATCACGTTTTTCAACGTGGTTTGTGCCTGCGTGATTTCATCATTGATGTTTTTCACCGCTTTTGCGGCGTCATCCAGCAGACCCACCTCCATCATGCGCACGGCCTGCCCTGCTTCGTTGCGCGCGCGCAGGATCAGGGTGTAGCCCGAGTTAAGCTGCACCAGCTGTTCACCCTGAAGATGATTAATGCGCTGCAGTGAAGCGGAACTTTGTGTGAGGGCATAAATGCCGATACCGCTGACGAGCAGCAGCAGGAGGGTCATGACGGCCAGTAACGAAAGCAAGCCGGTACGAATCGATAGCGTTTTAAGCATGATGTAATTTCCGGTAGCGAGATAAATCTGGACAGAATTAAGGGTTATCGGCCGCTACCGGAAAAGATTTAGACATTGCGAAAATTCAGCAAGTTATCCCTTGCTGGTCGTTGTGCTCACGCGGGTGACAGGCGAGCTTTGGCGGTTCTCCCAGAGCACCGTCAGGCCGCGCTGCAGGGCGATAAAGATAAACAGCAGGATGCCTATCGCAATCTTGGTCCACCACGAACTTAGCGTGCCGTCGAAGTTGATATAGGTCTGGATCAGCCCCTGGATCGCCACGCCAAACAGCGTCCCCAGCACCGTGCCGACCCCGCCGCTCAACAGCGTGCCGCCAATCACCACCGAGGCAATCGCGTCCAGCTCAACGCCCACACCCGCCAGGGCGTAGCCTGCCTGGGTATAGATGGAGAAGACAATCCCCGCCAGCGTCGCCAGCCCGGTTGAGAGCATATAGATACGGATGGTGGTGCTGCGGGTGGAGATGCCCATCAGGTTGGCAGAGGTCGCGCTGCCGCCGATGGCGTACACCTCGTTACCGAAGCGGGTACGGTGGGCGAGGAAAATACCGATCACCACCACGCCCAGCATCACCAGCCCGAGAATACTCAGACGGCCGCCGCCGGGAATTTTCCACGCCAGGCTGGAGAGCGTGTCGTAAACCGGATGGTTAATCGGGATCGACTCTTCCGACACCAGATAGCTGACGCCGCGCAGGAAGAACATCCCGGCGAGGGTGATAATGAACGCCGGGATCTTCAGCGCATCAATCAACAACCCCATAAAAGCGCCGAAGGCGCAGCCCATCACCAGCACCAGCGGGAAGGCCAGCAGTGGGGAGATCCCCCAGTAGCCGATCGCTTTCGCCAGGAAGACGCCGGTAAAGGCGATCACTGATCCAACGGAGAGGTCGATACCGCCGGAGAGGATCACGAAGGTCATGCCGACGGCGATGATCCCAAGAAAGGCGTTATCGGTCAGGATGTTGCAGATCACACGCGTCGAGGCAAAACCGGGGAATTGCGTCAGACAGTAGAGATAGCCCAGCACGAACACGCCCAGGGTGATCATTAACGGTAAATTACGTTTTATCATGGCCACGCATCCCCTTAATAAGACTGATAAAGCGCGGCGACTGGACGATCAGCACGCAGAGCACCACTACCGCTTTCACCACCTGGTTTAACTCGGGCGAGAAACCAGACAGCAGGATCCCGGTGTTCATTCCCTGGATAATCAGCGCGCCAATCACCGACAGCAGCAGGTTAAAGCGCCCGCCCATCAGCGACCCGCCGCCGATGACCACCGCGAGGATCGCATCCAGCTCCAGCCACAGGCCCGCGTTGTTGGCGTCGGCCCCGCGTATATCGGCCGCGACAATGATCCCGGCAATGGCGGCGCAGACCCCGCTTAAGACGTAGGTCAGCATCACCATCAGGCGGGTGCTGACCCCGGCGTTTTTCGCCGCGCGAATGTTAATCCCCACCGCTTCAATGAACATCCCGAGGGCGGTTTTGCGGGTGAACAGCCAGAACGCAATCAGCGTCACCACCACGATAATCACCGGCGTCGGGAAGAACAGCAGCGAACCGCTGCCGATCCATGCCAGATTGGGGGCGTTAAAGGTGACGATCTGCCCGGAGGTGATCAGCTGCGCCACCCCGCGTCCGGCCACCATCAGGATCAGGGTGGCAACGAAGGGCTGTATTTTGAGGATCGCCACCAGGATGCCGTTCCACAACCCCGCCAGCACGCCCGTTCCCAGGGTCACCAGCAGCACCACCGGCAGGCTGTGTCCGGCCACGGTCATCGAGGCCGCGGTGGCGCCCGCGATAGCCATCACCGCCCCTACCGACAGGTCGATACCGCCAGTGGCGATCACCAGGGTCATGCCGATCGCCAGCAGGGCCACCGGGGCCGCGCGGTTTAAGATATCAATCGGGCTGCCGAACAGGCGGCCATCTTGGAGGATAATCTGATAAAAATGCGGCGAAACGAGGCTATCCACCAGCAACACCAGCAGCAGCGCAATGATTTGCGGCGTCCCGGTGGGCCAGCGGAAGCGGCGTTTCGGCTCGCCAGTTTGAGTCAGTGAACGTGGCATCACGATCTACTCCTTATGCCGCAATGGCGTTCATGATTGCCGGAACGGACAGCCCGTCCAGCGGGATCTCGGCCACCTGCTGCCGGTCACGCATGATGATCACGCGATCGGCATAGCCCACCAACTCCTCCAGTTCCGAGGAGATCACCAGTAGCGCCAGGCCGTCGGCGCAGAGCGTTTCGATCAGACGGATAATCTCCGCATGCGCCCCCACGTCGATGCCCCGTGTCGGCTCGTCGAGGATCAGGAACTGCGGTTTGGTCAGGAGCCAGCGCGACAGCAGCACCTTCTGCTGGTTGCCGCCCGAGAGAAATTCGATGGGCTGTTCGGCGCTCGGGGTGCGGATCCCCAGTTGGCGAATAAAGCGCTCGGCAATGGCGTTCTGCTCTTTACGCGGGATTGGCCGCAGCCAGCCGCGCTGGGCCTGCAGGGCCAGAATGATGTTTTCACGCACGGAGGCCGCGGCAATAATCCCGTCGGTTTTGCGATCTTCCGGGCAGAAGCCGATCCCGAGGCTGGAGGCCTGATGCGGCGAACGCAGCGCCTGGGGTTTGCCTTTGATCAGCGCAGTGCCGGTGTCGGCTGGTTTAATGCCGAAGATCACCTCTGCGGTTTCGGTACGGCCTGAACCCAACAGCCCCGCCAGGCCGACGATCTCGCCAGGGCGGACTTCCAGGTTAAACGGCGCAATGGTGCCTTTCTTGCCGTAATCCTTGAACGCCGCAATGGGCTTTTCACTTAGCAGCGTCCGGCCCGCACGCTGGAGGGCGTTGGTCTCCAGCTCGCGGCCAAGCATCATTTTCACCAGCTCGATTTGCGGCAGCTCGCGGGTTTCGCCACAGCCAACAAAGCCGCCATTACGCAGCACGGTAATGCGGTCGCTCACTTCGTAGACCTGATCGAGGAAGTGGGTGACAAAAATCAGGCTCACCCCCTGATCGCGCAGCTGGCGCATCAGGGTGAAGAGCATCTCCACCTCCTGGGTATCCAGGCTGGCGGTGGGTTCATCGAGGATCAGCACTTTGGCAGAGAGATCGATAGCGCGGCAGATAGCGACGATCTGCTGCATCGCCACCGAAAAACGGTTCAACGGTTCGCGCACGTCGAGGGAAAAGCCGTAGGACTCCATCAGCCGGGTGGCGCGGGCCTCCATCTCTTTGCGGCGCAAAAAGCCAAAACGCCGCGGCTCGCGACCGATAAACAGGTTATCAGCGACCGACATGTTCGGCAGCAAGTTCACTTCCTGATAGACCGTCCCGATCCCCAGCTGCTGGGCATGGGCGGTATTTTTTGGCGAAATGGCCTGGCCTTCCAGCCAGATAGTGCCGCGATCGGCGTGATACACGCCGGTCAGGGCTTTAATCAGCGTGGATTTCCCCGCGCCGTTTTCCCCAAGAAGGGCCATGATCTCGCCGCGCCGCAGGCTAAAATCGACGTTATCCAGCGCTTTTACGCCGGGGAAGAATTTGCTTAAGCCCTCTGTGCGGAGGATTTCCTGGTGTTGTTCAGTGGTCATATTTCCCCCTCACCCTAACCCTCTCCCCGGAGGGGAGAGGGAATTGATCGTGCAAATCTTTAATTTTCTGCCCAACCCGCCTTTCCCCTTCTCTCCTGTGGGAAGAGAGAATTGAACGTGCCAGGCTTTAATTTTCTGCCCAACCCGCCTTTCCCCCTCTCCCCTATGGGAAGAGGGAATTGAACGTGCCAGGCTTTACTTTTCTGCCCAACCCGCCTTTCTCCCTCTCCCCTATGGGGAGAGGGCAGGGGTGAGGGGTTAAGGCTTAGTAGCCCATATTTTTCTTTTTCTCTAACTCTTCTTTTGCGGTATCAGGCAGATAAAGCGTGGATTTGGTGATGGTGACTTTCTCTGGCATGGTGCCGTCTTTCTTGAATTTTTCCAGCGCATCGAAAGCCGGACCAGCCATGTTTGGCGTCAGCTCAACGCTGGCGTTGGCCTCTTTGTCGATCATCGCTTTATAGATGTCTGGTACGCCGTCGATAGAGCCGGTAAGGATATCGGTGCCCGGTTTCAGACCCGCTTCTTTAATAGCCTGAATGGCGCCGATCACCATGTCATCGTTATGGGCGTAAACCATGCAGATGTTTTTGCCGTTGTTCTCGGCTTTGATAAAGCTTTCCATGACCTCTTTCCCTTTACTGCGGGTGAAGTCGCCGGACTGAGAACGGATAATCTTGATGTTTGACGCTTTGGAAATGGCATCGGCAAAGCCTTTCTTACGGTCGATGGCCACGCTGGCACCGACGGTGCCCTGCAGTTCCACCACGTTACATGGCTTGCCATCCACCTGCTTCACCAGCCATTCACCGATCAATTTGCCTTCCAGCACGTTGTCGGCAGTGACGGTGGTCATATAGAGAGATTTGTCTTTTACATCGATGGAACGATCAAGCAGGAACACCGGAATTTCGGCATCTTTGGCTTCTTTCAATACCGGCTCCCAGCCTGTTGCCACGACCGGTGCAATGAAGATGGCGTCAACGCCCTGAGCGATAAAAGAACGCACCGCTTTGATCTGGTTTTCCTGTTTTTGCTGACCGTCAGCGATTTTCAGCGTGATGCCGCGCTTTTCGGCCTCGCTTTTCGCGACGTTGGTTTCAGCTGCTCGCCAGCCTGATTCTGAGCCGACTTGAGCGAATCCTACGGTTAATGGGGCGGCCATTGCCATAGACGACATGGCTGCTGAAACTGCTGTGACAAGAAGTAAGCGCTTCCACATAAGAACGTCCTCGTAGGGTAGTTTATTGTTGGGTAAAAGGTGTTCTGCGAAATGACTATAGACAATACGAGATGTAACGGAGTGTGTTACATCACACTTCGAAGAAGTGAATAAAACGTTAATCACAAGTTTGTAATCGCTTTCATTGAGCCATTAAAGATGCGGCTAAGTTTATGGATTATCTTGTCATGAGAAAGGTCTAATACTGGCACTCAGAAGGGGTGAAGGATGAAAACAGGCGAAGACATTCCGCGTCAGTTGGCTATAATACTCGCCACTTGATTACCAATCATTTTAAAGGACACAGACATGAGCTTACTCAACGTCCCAGCGGGTAAAGAACTGCCGGAAGACATCTACGTAGTTATCGAAATCCCGGCGAACGCTGATCCTATCAAATACGAAATCGACAAAGACACCGGTGCGCTGTTCGTTGACCGTTTCATGTCTACCGCGATGTTCTATCCGTGCAACTACGGTTACATCAACCACACCCTGTCTCTGGACGGTGACCCGGTAGACGTGCTGGTCCCAACCCCATACCCACTGCAGCCTGGTTCCGTAATCCGCTGCCGTCCGGTTGGTGTTCTGAAAATGACCGACGAAGCCGGTGAAGATGCGAAACTGGTTGCGGTACCGCACACCAAGCTGAGCAAAGAATACGATCACATCAAAGATGTGAACGACCTGCCAGAACTGCTGAAAGCGCAGATCGCCCACTTCTTCGAGCACTACAAAGATCTCGAGAAAGGCAAATGGGTGAAAGTGGAAGGTTGGGACAATGCAGAAGCGGCTAAAGCTGAAATCATTGCCTCCTTTGAGCGCGCTAAGAAGTAATTCTTAACGTGTAAAAAGCCCCGACTTGTCGGGGCTTTTTTATGCCCGTCAATTGTCACGAAACTGTCACACGCCCCTTTTCTCTCTGTATATTAACGAGATAGCGCGTTTACCCTGTCTTATTCCCCTTATGCGCCCTTAAAGTCTGTCTGCCCTCGGTCGATACCTCCGTTACGTGATCACGATCGCTTTATTCCACCAGGGAAATACCTGCTACAGATGAAAATCAACACCCTTACAATTGGCCAGCGGCTAGGATTGCTGGCCGCACTGCTGCTGCTTGCAACACTCTTCACCGGGTTGCGCGGCCTGGCGATTAACAACGACAGCCTGACGCAGCAACAACGCATTATGGCAATGGAACAGTCCATCACGGAAAGCATCGACACTGCACGTAGCGCCCAGGTGCAGTTTAAAATCCAGGTGCAAGAGTGGAAAAACACCCTGCTGCGCGGTGCCCAGGGGCAGGAGGCGTTCGATAAATACAAAAATGCTTTTAGCCGCGAGAGCCAGGCCACCCAGGCGCTGCTCACCCATTTGAGCGAGCTGCTGCCCAAAATCGGTATGGATAACCGCGAGGTGCTGGCAACCCGGCAGATCCACGCCGGGCTGGAGCAACAGTACCTGAAAGCGCTGACCGATTATCAGGTGGGGGATGTGACCAGCGCCCAGCGCGTGGATAAGCAGGTCACTGGCATTGACCGCGAACCGACCAGAATGATCGACGAGGTGGTGGCGAACACTCTCCAGCACGCAAAGATGCTTCACCAGCAGATCGCTGACCAGAACCAGGCCCGCTATCAGCAGACCCGCTGGATGCTGGCACTGACGATGGCGTTAACGCTCGGCGCCGGAATGCTGGTGACCTGGTGGTTAATCCGCAGCATCACCCGGCCGCTGGCCCAGGCGGTGAGCATCGCCCGTACCGTGGCCGCCGGGGATTTGCAGTCCCGCTTTACAGTTGCCGGTCGCGATGAGACGGCCGAACTGATGCATGCCCTGCAAGAGATGAACATCAACCTGACCCGCATTGTGTCCGGGGTACGCAGCGGCACTGAGACCATCGCCACCGCCTCGGCACAGATTGCCAGTGGCAGCCATGAACTCTCTTCCCGTAACGAAGCCCAGGCCAGTGCCCTGGAGCAGACCGCCGCGTCGATGGAAGAGCTGACCTCGGTGGTCAAAAGCAACGCGGAACATTCAAGAACCGCCAGCGATCTGGCTCGTAATGCCCGTCAGGTGGCGCGTCAGGGGGAGGAAGCCGTGGATCGTGCCATGCAGACCATGAGCGAGATCCATAATTTCTCCAGCGAGATCAACACCATCATCAGCATGATCGACAGTATCGCCTTCCAGACCAACATCCTCGCGCTGAACGCCGCGGTCGAAGCCGCCCGGGCGGGAACCGAAGGCCGTGGATTCGCGGTAGTCGCGGCTGAAGTGCGCGCCCTGGCCCAGCGTTCTGCCTCGGCCGCCAAAGAGATTCGCATCCTTATCGATCGCTCTGTCAGCCGCATCGATGAGGGTAATGGTCAGGTCAAAGAAGCCGGGATTGCCATGGCCGGTATTCTGCAAAGCGTCAGCAAGGTGAGTGAACTGATTGAGGCAATTTCGTTAGCCAGCCACGAGCAAAGCACGGGCATCGATCAGGTGAACGTGGCCGTCACCCATATGGATGCCGCCACGCAGCAAAACGCTACGCTTTCGCAGGAGTCGTCCGCGGCGGCACAGGCGATGCATCGCCAGGCTGAACAGCTACTGGAGACGGTGCAGATCTTTAAGCTGCGCCAGGAAGGGGCATAACAAAAAACAACGCCACCCGAGGGTGGCGTTGTTCATCTCAGTACTGGTCTCTGTCTAACCAGTTACCGCTTTCAATCAGCGTCAGGCCATCGACCGGACGTTGGTACACGTACATCCAGGCACTGCCGTAGGGCGTCTGGATCAACCGGCGAGCATATTCCCCGCCTTTAGTGCGCAAGGCATCAAGTTCAGCCAGCGTGGCATTATCAATACGATAAACCTCACCCTGTACTGCTCCGTACCCCGGAACCGCGCCTGGATAGTGGCCCAGGCTGTACAACTGGTAGTTCTCGATACTGTAATCCCCCAGCAACTGGGCGTTGGTCATCCAGTGGCTGTTGCCCTGCTTGGTTCGTAAACTGCCGTAGACAAATATTCGCATTGCTAAAACTCAAACTGATAGAGCAAATCGAGTGCCTGATCTACGCCAGACACCGCTTCCAGATATAGCTTAGGCATCAGGCGATAGCGTAACGTGAGTGTCGCCAGCGAGTCAAAGATCCCCACGCCATATTTCACCTGCAGACCCGGCAGTACATAGCCACTGACCACCACCTGTGAAGAGTCACCGACCCCCTGGGTGTCCAGCGCCAGATTGCTTACGCCAAACGTCTCCCCGATTTTACCCACAACCTGACCACTTTGTGCAACCCCCAGACCGACTAACATTGAAGTCATCGCCGCACTGTCGCTCTGATTGCTGTCCAGACCTTGCCCGCGCAGCAGGTATGAGAGCGCTTCCTGCTGGGACATGGCCGGGTCGGAGAATATCTCCGCTTTCGGTTCATCAGCGGTGCCAGTGACTCGCACCCCGGCGATCACGTCATTCTCGGTGGCCTCTGGGTTACGAATCGCCTCGATATTCAGCAGCGGCTGATCCGGTGGACCGGAGAAGAGCAGCTCGCCTTTGCGGACAAGCAGATCCTGCCCGTAAGCGTGGAAGCGCCCTTCAGGGATAGTGATCTGCCCGTTCAGGCCCAGCCCCTGTTTATCCTGCGCGACCTTCAGATCGCCGGTGAGCCTCGCCTTCAGGCCAAAGGCATCCAGCCGCACGTTGTTGCCCACATGTACGATCAGGTTGCTGTTGATCGGGATAGAAGCCCGCCTGGTCTCTTCCGGCTGCAGATTTTTATCGAGCATCACCTCGTCGCTGGAGACGCCCACCGCGCTTTCCGGCAGGTCATGCACCACAATACGCGCCCACGGCACATCGACCCGGCCATCAAGGGTGAACAGCTGTGGCGTGGCCTCGAAGACCACGTCCGGCGAGACGTCTAAACGCACCATTGGCGGCACCGTGATGCGCACCTTGCTGCCCTTAGCCGCCACCCGCGCGCGCCAGTTATCGATTTGGCTCCAGTCGGCATCGCCGCTGAGGTTGATCTGCCCCTGCTGGGTGCGTACGGTCCCGGTCAGCGTCGAGCTCATGCCGTTGAAGTTCATCGCCAGCTGGCTCGGCAGCATATCGAACGGCATAAAGTTGCCGTCGATATCGACCCCGTTCAGTTGCATCTGACCGAAGAGCTGCGGGCTTTGCGCGTTACCAGCCAGCCGCAGGTTAGCGTTCAGCATCCCTGCCGCTTTCTCGCCCCGTGAGAAAATGGCGTTGGCCATCGCCAGGTTGAGATTGCGGATATTGACGTTGCCGCCCAGGTTACGCTGCCCTTGCGGATCGGTTACCTGGATCTGGCCATCAAACTGGCCGTTGTTGGCGAGGCGGATCAGCCAGCCCAGCTCGGCGCGGTTGTTGTGCAGATCGGCGGTAAGATTGAGCGTGGTGAATGCCAGCGGCAGCGGCGCGTCGTTCACCACCTGCGTGACCTTCACGTTGCGCCCGGAGAGCGTGACGTTGCCCTGCGGCAGCCCCGGTTTGGTGGTATCCCAGGCCACATCCGCTTTACCGCTAAACACGCCGCTGGCCTGGGTGGCGTCCGGCATAAACGGTTTGAGCATCGCCAGGTCAAAGCGATTGAGGTTCACTACCGCCCGCCCTTCGGCCCCGGCATCAATAGTCTGCGGCACGCACAGCTCAGCGTTCGGGTTGGTCCAGCAGTGTGGCCCGATGCTGACCTTCTGCTCCGCATTGCGGTAATCCAGCGCAATCGAGCGGGTTAACGACCACGGCCCCACCGGGGTGGCGAAGCGGGTGTTGTCGAGCGTGCCTTTCCAGCGCATCTCTTTGCGGTCAAAACTGCCCGCCAGATGCAGCTGACCCGAGACCGGATCGCCCTGGACGCGCAGCTGGAGGTCGTGCTGTTTCTCGCTGCCTTTGGCCTCAAGGGTGACCTGATTGAGGTTAACCCCCGGCTGCGAAATACGATCCACGCGCAGGTTCATGTGTCCGGCGATCTGGTCGGTGGATTTCACATCGCCATCGACGCGCACGCGGGCGATGGTGAGTTCCTGCCAGCGCAGGCCGTTAGCGGTGATGTCAGCCAGAAGCTGCGGGGCCTCGACCGTGCCGCGCACTTTCACCAGCCCTTTCGCCGTTCCGCCCAGCCCCGGCAGAGCATTATCAAGATTCGGCGCGTCGATAGTGGCATCCAGATCCAGATCTTTAACCCCCAGCTCGCCCTTGATGTCGGCGGTATTGCGGCCCAGCGCCACGTGCAGGCCGGGAATGATCCACTGCAGGTAGCTGTTGCCCTTCAGCGAGCCATGCACATCCACTTTGTTCTGCTTCACGTTGCCGGTAATTTTCAGCTCCGGCACATCCATCTGCCAGCTGCCACCGTACAGACTGCCGCGGGTTTTAATCAGGCCGTCGAGCTTCGATGGCCAGTCCGGCACCTCTTTGGCGGTGTTGATCCCGGTGAGCTTCAGCTCCCCGCGCCAGCTGATCGCCTGCTGCCAGTCGAGTAGCGCCGTCAGCTCGGTTTTGCCCTCCAGCGCCGCGACCGTCAGCTTATCGAGGTTAATCTGCTGTTCGTTGCCCTTCGCATCAAGGGTAATGCCCGCAGGCGGTAGCCCCTCCCCTTTCACCGCAGTGCGGAACGACAGGGTGTAGTCGGTCATTTTACCGGTGAGCTTCAGCTTCACGTCATCGGCCTGATACTGCTTCTCGCCGGTGAAGGGCCAGTACAGCTGTTCACTGACCACTTCCAGGTTGAGGGGCAGGCCCGCCTCTGCAAGCCGGGTCTGGCCGCGCAGCACCAGATCTACCGGGCCGGAGAGGTTCACGCCAAACTCCAGTTGCTCGCGCAGGGCACCGCCGACCTTCAGCTTCACCTTTTCGCCCTTGATGGGGTCGATGTTCAGGCTGCTGTTGAGAGTGATGTCCACCGGCCAGTTATCGCGCAGTTGCGCATTACCGGTGGCGTTGACGCTCCCCTGGTTGGTGTCGATATCCAGCGCGTCGAGCTTCATATTGCCGTCGATACTGCTCACCTTCAGCAGCATATTGAAAACCGTCAGGTCCGTATCGCCGGTCAGGCGCAGTTGCTCGCCCTTAAACTCTTCGATGTTGAGGTTCAACGGCAGATGAACGTCGGCCATCTCCGGCAGGACCGGTTTAGAGAAGAGCTCTTTCAGCGTTTCGCCCAGCGGCTTCTCTTCCGGCTTCGGGTTCTGAATTTTTGGCTCGACGATCTCCTCCTGCGCCACGTCCGCCACTTTCGGCAGGGCAATCAGCAGCCCCTGCAGGGCGGTCGGCGTCAGGGTCAGGTTTTTCTCCTGCCAGCGCAGGCCCGAGGTGAAGTCCATCACCGACACGGTGGTGTCGTCGATTTTGACGTTGACGTTATTCAGCGCCACCCGGTTAAGCGAAATCGGGTATGGCGTGGAGAGATCCAGCGGCCCACTCTCCTCTTCAGCAGGCGGTGCCGCTTCCGGCATTTTTTTCGAATCGATCGTCACGAACACGTCTTTTAACGACAGATCGTTAACGCACAGGCTGCTGTCACGCAGACAGCTGAGCTTCACCGCCAGGTGCAGATCGCCCGCGGTGACCGCCACGCCCGGCTGGTCATAGCGGACGTTTTTCAGATGCAGGTCGCGCCAGCCGCCGGTGACCTGGCCAATCTCCAGCCCCGGCACCCAACGGTTGGCCGCTTTAAACAGCAGATGCAGCCCGCTGGTGGTGCCCACCAGAAAGGCCACCGCAGACAGCAGCAGCAGAACAAACAGCACAACGCCGAGGCTGATTTTCTTCCATAAACTCATAATTCAGGCCCCAGACCGATGTAAAACTGTAAACCGTGTTCATCTTTATCACCCACCGGCACGGCGAAATCGAGCTTGATCGGCCCGACCGGTGACTCCCAGCGCACCCCGACGCCTGCGCCGGTTTTGAAGTCGCTGCGGCGGATATCGCTTACCGCTTCCCCGCTGTCGATAAAGGTCGCGCCCCACCATTTTCCGGTGACGTTGTATTGATACTCCAGCGAGCCGGTGGCCAGCTTTGAGGCCCCGATCAGCTTGCCGTCGTCATCTTTTGGCGCGATGGATTTGTATTTGTAGCCACGAATACTGCGATCGCCCCCGGCGAAGAAGCGAAGATCCGGCGGCACTTTTTCGAAATCGCCGGTCTCAATCCAGCCCAGATTGCCGCGCATCACGAAGCGGTGACGATCGTAGAGGGTGCGGATCCAGGCGTTCTGCGCCTGCACCACGACAAAATCGACATCTGAACCCCAGGCGGTATTGGAGTAATCCACTGAATAGCGCTGAGAATCGCCCCAGGTCGGCATCAGCCCGCCGCGGGAGCGGGTCCGGCTGATCATCACCCCCGGATAGAGCAGCATGGTGGTGTTAGTTACATTGGCCTGGGTAAAGTGGTCGAGGCTCCAGCGCAGGTTAATGGCACGTTGCCAGCCGCTGGAGAGATCCCAGTAGCGTGACACCGCGAGGGTCGTGGAGTCGGCTTCGGTATCGTTCAGATCGGTGCGCTTAAAGCCGCCCTGCACCAGGTAATATTGTTCAAGCGGGTTTTTCAGCAGCGGCATTTTATAGCTGAAATCCAGCTGCTGTTCGGGAGCAGAGATACTGGCGTTGGTGGTCAGGCTATGGCCGTAGGAGTTCATCCACGGCTTTTTCCACGTCGCTTTAACCCGCGGGCCGACGTCGGTGGAGTAACCGACCCCGGTCTCAATGGTGTTCTCGGTGCGTGGCGAGACCACACCGTGCAGCGGCAGCACTTTGGTCTGCCGCGCTTTATCAAATTCTGGGGCTACCACTACTGAGTTAAACCAGCCGGTGGCAGAGAGGCGGCGGTTAAGCTCGGCCAGATCTTTCGACTGGTAATAGTCGCCCTCTTTGAAGGGGATCAGATTTTGCAGGTATTCGTCGCGAATTTGCGACCCTTCAAAGGTGACGTTGCCAAAGCGGTAACGCTCGCCGCTGTCGTAGTCGATATCCCAGAACGCCAGGCGTCTGTCGAGGGCAATGCCCAGCTGGCTTTTATTGAACTGACTGTCGAAATAGCCTTTGCGCAGCGCCACTTTGGTCAGATCTTTTTTGAAGCCGTCGTAATCGCTGTGATTAAGCACGGTGCCGTTTTTCGGTCGCGTATTCAGCAGATCGAGATAGTCATGATCCGTGCGGGCGCCGCCGCGCAGCACCACGTCCGTGCCGCCGATCAGCACCGGCTCGCCCGGCTTGACGCGGGCAATCAATACCTGCCGCCCTTTGGCCGGAGGTGGACGCAGTTCGAAGTCGATAGTGGGTTCGTAGTAGCCGAGCGCTTTTAAACCGCCACGGATGGCGTCATCCACGCGGGCGCGGAAGCGACGGTCTGGCGTCACTTCGTCGCTCTGGATCGTGGAGAGCTGTGCGCGTACGTTTTTTTCCAGTTTCCCGGATAACCCCTCAACCTGCAAACGAACATTCGCCGCGTCGGCGATTCCGCTTGTCAGCAAGAAACTGACTAAACATAACTGGCGGATTTTTGGCACGTTTTCTCCTGAATATCCTTGTTTCCACCCCTGGAAGCAGATGAATTGCCGCTCCGCGGCAGATCACGGCATAAAGCCCAAAACCCAATACACGGGTTGAAAAATGGTTAAACAACCTAATATTTCTTATGTTTAAATCTAGACTCATTCACGGCATTTATTGTGTTCAATTAAACGCGTCGTGACAACCTTAACCCAAACATCACCTACCCGGAGGTCACACCGTGAGTTTATTCGATAAAAAGCACCTTGTTGCTCAGGCGGATGCATTACCGGGACGGAACACCCCTATGCCAGTCGCCACCCTGCACGCCGTGAACGGTCACTCAATGACCAACGTCCCCGACGGCATGGCTATCGCCCTGTTCGCGATGGGCTGCTTCTGGGGCGTGGAGCGCCTGTTCTGGCAGCTGCCTGGCATCTACAGCACCGCTGCGGGCTACACCGGCGGCTATACCCCTAACCCAACTTACCGCGAAGTCTGCTCCGGCCAGACCGGTCATGCCGAGGCGGTGCGGGTTGTGTATGACCCGAACGTAATCAGCTATGAACAGCTGCTGCAGGTGTTCTGGGAAAACCACGACCCGGCGCAGGGTATGCGTCAGGGCAATGACCACGGCACCCAGTACCGCTCGGCGATCTATCCGCTCACCCCGGAACAGGACGCGGCAGCCCGCGACAGCCTGGCGCGCTTCCAGCAGGCGATGCTCGCGGCAAACGACGACCGTCAGGTCACCACGGAGATCGCCACCGCGCTGCCGTTCTACTACGCGGAAGACGATCACCAGCAGTACCTGCATAAAAATCCGTACGGCTACTGCGGTATCGGTGGCATCGGCGTATGCCTGCCGCCACAACTGGCCTGATTATCGGTTTAGCGCCACGCAAGCCGCGTGGCGCATGGCATTGCTCACCGAACCGTCCTTTATCTCTTTACCCTTTAACAGCAACTTCAAAACCGGTGCCTGCGGCCGGTTGAGCTGCGTCTGCAATAGTTGCACAGCGTTTATACCCCGATCCCGCGCGGTGCGGATCATCGCTACCCTGGCCTTTTGCGGGTGCAGGAGGTGTCGCTTAACATCCCTCGAACACAAAACGCGGGTTATAAGATGGCCTGACGCCGTAAGCTGTGCCCTATCGTGCGGGAGAGAGGTATCTGGTGCGAGAGCAGAGCAGGCAGTTCCCCCCTGCTATGCCGGATAACACCTTGCGTTACCCGGCATACATTTACCCTCAAAATATGTGTAAAACGTGACCTCTGGCAGATTTACACGCCTTTACGCTATACTAGCCGCGTAAATAACCGGCTCAACGCTACGAGCGGGTACTCAATGTCTCTTCACAGTATTATCTCTGAGGATCTGGCGAGAAGCCGGATAAACTATGTTAAACAGTATCTTAGTCATACTTTGTCTAATCGCTGTCAGTGCATTTTTCTCGATATCGGAAATCTCTCTGGCCGCATCCCGTAAAATCAAACTTAAGCTGCTCGCCGATGATGGCAACCTTAATGCCCAACGGGTCCTGAAAATGCAGGAAAATCCGGGGATGTTTTTCACCGTAGTGCAAATTGGCCTTAATGCCGTCGCCATCCTGGGCGGTATCGTCGGCGACGCCGCATTCTCCCCGGTGTTTCATAGCGTTTTCTCTAACTACTTCTCCCCTGAACTCTCCGAGCAACTGAGCTTTATCCTCTCCTTCTCGCTGGTGACCGGCCTGTTCATTCTGTTTGCCGACTTGACCCCGAAACGCATCGGTATGATTGCGCCCGAAGCCGTGGCTTTGCGCATCATCAACCCGATGCGCTTCTGCCTGTTCGTGTTCCGCCCGCTGGTGTGGTTCTTTAACGGCCTGGCAAACACCATCTTCCGCCTGTTCAAGCTGCCGATGGTACGTAAAGACGACATCACCTCTGATGATGTCTACGCGGTGTTCGAAGCCGGTGCGCTGGCAGGGGTGCTGCGTAAGCAGGAGCATGAGCTGATCGAGAACGTGTTTGAGCTGGAGTCGCGTACCGTGCCGTCATCAATGACCGGCCGCGAGAACGTGATCTGGTTCGATCTGCACGAAGACGAGCAGAGCCTGAAGAACAAAGTGGCGGAACATCCGCACTCCAAATTCCTGGTCTGTAATGAGGATATTGACCACATCATTGGCTATGTGGATTCCAAAGACTTGCTGAACCGTGTGCTGGCGAACCAGAGCCTGGCGCTGAACAGCGGCGTCCAGATCCGCAATACGCTGATTGTGCCGGACACCCTGACGCTCTCCGAAGCGCTGGAAAGCTTCAAAACCGCCGGGGAAGACTTCGCGGTAATCATGAATGAATACGCGCTGGTGGTGGGGATCATCACGCTCAATGACGTGATGACCACGCTGATGGGCGATCTGGTGGGCCAGGGTCTGGAAGAACAGATTGTGGCGCGTGATGAGAACTCATGGCTGGTGGATGGCGGTACGCCGATCGACGACGTGATGCGCGTGCTGGATATCGACGAGTTCCCGCAGTCCGGTAACTACGAGACCATTGGCGGCTTTATGATGTTTATGCTGCGTAAGATCCCGAAACGCACCGACTCGGTGAAGTTCTCGGGATATAAGTTCGAAGTGGTGGATATCGACAACTACCGCATCGACCAGCTGCTGGTGACGCGCATCGACAACAAGCCGACCGTGCTGGTGCCGAAACTGCCGGACGCCGAAGAGAACGCGTCGGCCTAAGCCAGAAACATCAACGGCTCCCTCGGGAGCCGTTTTTTTTACTGCGTTTTTTTACTGCATAGCACGTTGGTTAAGCCATCTCAGTTTGCAGACGCATAACCTGACGGTTGACTTCGGACATCACAGAAAAGTGCTGTTTATCCTTCACTTTTGGGACAAGGATTTTGCCCTTATCGAACTCAAAAGCACCAACATCCTTGATATACAACCGTCCACGGAACAGGATTTTTACGTATTTCGCCACCTGAAGCGGATTGTAGCGTTGGAAAATTTTCATTCTATTATCTCCTGCGAATCATACGCTCTTGCGGCACCACAATCGGGCCGACCCTCTGGAGCGCAAATTTATTGCCCAATGACTATAGTCCAGAAAAACGGTGATACCCAGTCTGCATAAGTTTATTTACCTTTTGATGACAAATAATCAGAATATTCTTTGCAATGGTAACTTTCGAGCAGTATAAGCCTTCGTTTTTGCGCAGATATGTGCGTTCCGCCTCACTCTGGCACCGGGATTGCGGGTAAAGCGCCGCAATCGCACTTATGATTAAACGTCAGACCAAGTGGTCGGATCACCTGCTAAAAAATAAGGAAACACCATGACTCTACGTAACATTCTGGCAACTGCCTGCCTGATGCTGCCACTGATGGCTTCCGCACATAATTTTGATAAGGGACAACGTGTGCCGCCGGTGGGCATTGCCGACCGGGGAGAATTGATCCTCGACAATGATAAGTTTAGCTATAAAACCTGGAATAGCGCGCAGCTCCCAGGCAAAGTGCGAGTTGTGCTACATATTGCCGGTCGCTCGTCAGCAAAAGAGAAAAACGCAACCTTAATTGAAGCGATCAAGGCGGCAAATTTACCAAGAGATCACTACCAGACGACCACCATCGTCAATACCGACGATGCGATTCCTGGCTCTGGCATGTTTGTACGTAGCAGCCTTGAGAGCAATAAAAAGCTCTATCCGTGGTCGCAGATTATCGTCGACAGCAACGGGACGGCACGCGCCGCATGGCAGCTGCAAGAAGAGAGTTCAGCGATTGCCGTGCTGGATAAAGAAGGCCGCATTCAATGGGCCAAAGACGGATCGTTGACGCAGGAAGAGGTGCAGCAGGTGGTTGCCCTGCTGCATAAGCTGCTCGGTCAGTAAAGCGAGACCCGGAAGCCGGGATTGAGGAACGATTCACGCGGGGTATAGTCGAGTGGCTTGCCCTGCCAGTCGTGAACGTGTGCTCCCGCAGCGGCGGCAACGGCGTGACCTGCCGCCGTATCCCAGACGTTTGTCGGCCCAAAGCGGGGATACAGCTGCGCCTGCCCTTCTGCTACCAGGCAGAACTTCAGCGAGGAACCGATCGACGTCGTCTGATGCTCACCTAACTGATGCAGGTACTCCTGCAGTTCGTTATCGGCGTGCGAGCGGCTGATGACCACCAGCGGTGGCCGGGCATCACGTACCTGAATCTGTTTACGCACGCCGCACTCTTCTTTCCAGGCTTTGCCTTCGGCGGCGCTATACATCACGTTCAGCACCGGGGCATAGACCACACCCAGCACCGCTTTGCCATTCTCAATCAGGGCAATGTTGACGGTGAATTCACCATTACGTTTGATGAACTCCTTGGTGCCGTCCAGCGGATCAACCAGCCAGTAACGTTGCCAGTGCTGGCGCTCTTCCCACGGCTGAGGATCTTCTTCTGACAGCACCGGAATATCGGGCGTCAGCGCCTGCAGACCTTGCAGGATCACTCTGTGTGCCGCGAGATCCGCTGCGGTTACCGGCGAGTCATCGATTTTGCTGAGCACGTCCATCGGGATCTTGCCATCATAGACCTGCATAATGGCATCGCCCGCATCCCGTGCGAGCTGACAAATTTTATCTAACATTCTCCACCTCTTTGTTAACACAGTGGGTTTAACTCTTTGTTTTATTTATATCGCATTGTGAATAAATCCGCTATCTGTGAAGCAATTCCGGTTTCAGGGCACTTTTTTCTGGCAGGATTCACAATTCTGTAAGCAAAAAAATATAGATACATATTCTTTTGTGGCCTGCTTCAAAAAAAGGACTCCTCTGATGATTAAGTTTAGCGCAACGCTCCTGGCGACGCTGATTGCCGCGAGCGTACAGGCAGCGACAGTTGATCTCCGCATTATGGAAACGACCGACCTGCACAGCAATATGATGGACTTCGACTACTACAAAGATGCACCGACGGAAAAATTTGGCCTGGTTCGCACTGCCAGCCTGATTAATGCCGCCCGTAGCGAAGTGAAAAACAGCGTGCTTGTCGATAACGGGGACTTAATTCAGGGTAGTCCGCTTGGCGATTACATGGCGGCGAAAGGTCTGAAAAAGGGCGATGTGCATCCGGTTTATAAGGCGCTGAACACCCTGGACTACGCGGTGGGTAACCTCGGCAACCACGAGTTTAACTACGGGCTGGATTATCTGCACATGGCGCTCTCGGGGGCCAAATTCCCGTACGTTAACGCCAATATCATCGACGTTAAGACCAATAAGCCGCTGTTCACCCCTTATCTGATCAAAGAGACGACCGTGGTCGATCAGGACGGGAAAACGCAGACCCTGAAGATTGGTTATATCGGTTTTGTACCGCCGCAAATCATGACCTGGGATAAGGCCAACCTGAGCGGCAAAGTGACGGTTAACGACATTACGGAAACTGCACGTAAGTATGTGCCGGAGATGCGTGAGAAAGGCGCCGATCTGGTGGTCGTCGTGGCGCACTCGGGTCTGTCTGCCGATCCGTATCAGGCGATGGCGGAAAACTCCGTCTACTACCTCAGCGAAGTGAAAGGCGTTGATGCCATTCTCTTCGGCCACGCGCACGCAGTGTTCCCGGGCAAAGATTTCGCCAGCATTAAAGGGGCTGATATTGCCAAAGGAACGCTGAACGGTGTACCTGCAGTCATGCCGGGCATGTGGGGGGATCACCTCGGGGTGGTTGATCTGGTGCTGAATAATGACGGCGGCAAATGGCAGGTGACGCAGTCGAAGGCCGAAGCACGACCGATTTACGATCTGGCCGCCAAAAAAGCGCTGGTGGGTGAGGATAAAAACATCGTCGAGGTGCTGAAACACGATCACGACGCTACCCGCGAGTTTGTCAGCAAACCGATCGGTAAATCCTCGGACAACATGTACAGCTACCTGTCACTGGTGCAGGACGATCCCACCGTACAGGTGGTGAACATGGCGCAGAAAGCCTACGTGGAGCGCTATATTCAGGGCGACCCGGACCTGGCGAAACTGCCGGTACTCTCTGCTGCCGCGCCATTTAAAGTGGGCGGACGTAAGAACGATCCGGCCAGCTACGTCGAAGTGGAAAAAGGCCAGCTGACCTTCCGTAACGCCGCCGATCTCTATCTCTATCCGAACACCCTGGTAGTGGTGAAAGCGACCGGCCAGGAGGTGAAAGAGTGGCTGGAGTGCTCTGCTGGACAGTTCAACCGGATCGATACGAACAGCACCCAACCGCAGTCGCTTATTAACTGGGACGGGTTCCGTACCTATAACTTCGACGTAATCGACGGCGTGGAGTATCAGATTGATGTCTCGCAGCCGGCAAAATATGACGGCGAGTGCCAGGTAGTAAATGCCCAGGCGGAGCGTATCAAAAACCTGACCTTTAACGGTAAGCCAATCGATCCTAAAGCGACCTTCCTGGTGGCGACCAATAACTATCGCGCCTACGGCGGTAAGTTTGCCGGAACCGGCGACAGCCATATCGCCTTCGCTTCACCGGATGAGAACCGCTCGGTGCTGGCTGCGTGGATCGGTGAGCAGTCGAAAAAGAGTGGTGAAATTCATCCGGCAGCGGACAACAACTGGCGTCTGGCACCGATAGCCAGCAAGGTGAAGCTGGATGTTCGCTTTGAGACGTCGCCATCAGAAAAAGCGGCGGCGTTTATCAAAGAGAAAGCACAGTATCCGATGCAGCAGGTCGCAACCGATGACATTGGGTTTGCGATTTATCAGGTGGATTTAAGCAAATAACCGAAGTGAAGGTTTCTGAAGGCCGGGTAAGGCGAAGCCGCTACCCGGCAGTCAGACCGCAAAACGGCGTGAAGAAGTGCTTTGTATCGATAAAACGGTGGCTAAAAAGGGTGGCGGACAGAGAGCAAGATCGACTACCTCCAGCGCCTACACCCTCTTTGCCCCTGCAGCGTTAAATTTTGTCCTGATTAACACGAGAAGAAAGCGCCTGATGACTCTCTTTTCGCTCGCTGTAACGATCGGCAAGATAGCCGGTTTGCCCCTTCAGCAGTAGCGTGATCTTAAATAGCTCCTCGGTGACATCGACAATACGGTCATACCAGGAAGAGGGTTTCATCCGGCCGTTCTCATCAAATTCCTGCCAGGCTTTCGCCACTGAGGACTGGTTGGGGATAGTGAACATCCGCATCCATCGACCCAGAATGCGCATCTGGTTCACGGCGTTAAAAGACTGCGAACCGCCGCAAACCTGCATGACTGCAAGTGTTTTGCCCTGCGAAGGACGGATCGCGCCTTCACTTAAGGGTATCCAGTCGATCTGCGCCTTCATAATTGCGCTCATCGCCCCATGTCGTTCCGGGGAACTCCAGACCATACCGTCACACCATCTGACCAGACCGCGCAGCTCGGTGACTTTCGGGTGCGTATCCGGCGCATCATCTGGCAGGGGTAAACCAGAGGGGTTAAAGAGTTTCACCTCCGCACCCATCGCCGTCAGCAGGCGACCGGCTTCCTCTGCGGCAAAGCGGCTGTAGGAGCGCTCCCTTACTGAGCCATACAGAATCAGAATCCGTGGCGGCTCCTGCAGGTGCAGGCGTTCAGCGATGTGTCGATCAAAGCATTCAGTGTTCAGGGCAGGAAATTGTTCCATTTTTCTCCTCCGGGGAGAACAGGTGATTTCAAAATCAATACATATGAATTAGCATATGTGTATTCTAAAGGGAACGGAGTGAATCATGCTACAACCTGTTCAGCTTTTTAAAATCCTGTCCGATGAAACACGGCTCGCCATCGTGATGCTGCTGCGGGAGTCTGGAGAGCTGTGTGTCTGCGATATCTGCGCGGCCACCGCTGAATCGCAGCCCAAAATCTCGCGCCATATGGCTATTCTCCGCGAGGCGGGGCTGGTGCTTGACCGCCGGGAAGGCAAGTGGATCCACTATCGTCTGTCACCCCACATACCGGCGTGGGCGGCTGAAACCATCACGTCGTCCTGGCAGTGTCTGCGGGAGGATGTACGTCAATGGCTGAACAAATCAGCCTGCACCGCCTGCTGAGACAGAAAAACACATTCACATAATCATATATAATGGAGTCTAAAATGCTTGTGGCAGGGAGTATATTTTTACTGACGCTGGTGCTGGTGATCTGGCAACCCAGAGGCCTGAGTATTGGCTGGAGCGCGAGTATCGGGGCTGCGCTGGCGCTGGGAACCGGTGTCATTCATATTGCTGATATTCCCGTTGTCTGGAATATCGTCTGGAACGCGACGGCGGCATTTATTGCGGTCATCATTATCAGCCTGCTGCTTGATGAGTCCGGTTTCTTTGAATGGGCCGCACTGCACGTCTCCCGCTGGGGTAACGGGCGTGGCCGTCTGCTGTTTACCTGGATAGTGTTACTCGGTGCCGCTGTTGCTGCGTTATTTGCCAATGACGGCGCCGCGCTGATCCTGACGCCAATTGTGATTCCGATGCTGCTTGCGCTGGGGTTCAGCCAGGGCACGACACTGGCCTTTGTCATGGCCGCAGGATTTATCGCCGATACCGCCAGCCTGCCGCTCATTGTGTCTAACCTGGTGAATATCGTCTCGGCGGATTACTTCGATCTGGGCTTTGCGCAGTACGCCTCCGTAATGATCCCTGTGGACATGGCCGCGATTGCGGCCACGCTGATCATGCTGCACCTCTTCTTTCGCAAGGATATACCGGCGACGTATGACATTTCGCTGCTGAAAACCCCTGCCAGTGCGATAAAGGATCCGGCGACCTTCAGGGCGGGCTGGATTGTGCTGTTACTGCTGCTTATCGGTTTCTTTGTACTGGAGCCGATGGGGATCCCGGTCAGCGCGATAGCGGCTTCCGGCGCAGCGGTGCTGTTTGCGGTAGCGAAAAGAGGTCATGCCATCAATACGGGGAAAGTCCTGCGCGGTGCGCCATGGCAGATCGTTGTTTTCTCGCTAGGCATGTATCTGGTGGTCTATGGTCTGCGTAATGCAGGGCTTACGGAGTACCTGTCAGGCGTGCTAAACCTGCTGGCAGCGAAGGGGTTATGGGCTGCCACGTTTGGTACGGGCATTCTGACGGCATTCCTGTCGTCGGTGATGAACAATATGCCAACGGTGCTGATTGGCGCGCTGTCGATTGACGGCAGTACCGCGACGGGCGTTGTCAAAGAGGCCATGATTTATGCCAACGTGATTGGCTGCGATTTAGGCCCGAAAATCACCCCGATTGGCAGTCTGGCAACCCTGCTGTGGCTGCATGTGCTTGCCCAGAAAAATATCACGATCACCTGGGGATACTATTTCCGTACCGGCATTATCATGACGGTGCCCGTGCTGTTAGTCACTCTGGCCGCGCTGGCGTGGCGGCTCTCTGTCACTTTGTAATGAGATATTGATATGAGCAACATTACCATTTATCACAACCCGGCCTGCGGCACTTCACGCAACACGCTGGAGATGATCCGTAACAGCGGTAACGAACCGACCATCGTTTACTATCTCGATACGCCACCGACCCGGGACGAGCTGATTAAACTGATTTCAGATATGGGGATTGGAGTTCGGGAACTGCTGCGTAAGAACGTTGAACCCTATGAACAACTGGGTCTTGGTGAAGAGAAATTTACGGATGCGCAGTTGATTGATTTTATGCTTCAGCATCCGATCCTGATTAATCGTCCCATCGTAGTGACGCCGCTTGGCACGCGTCTTTGCCGCCCGTCAGAAGTCGTGCTGGATATTCTGCCGGAAGATCAGAAAGGCGTGTTTACCAAAGAGGATGGCGAGAAGGTCATTGACGAAACGGGGAAGCGGGTTAAGTAATCTGTCCACGTCACGTTAACGGACGCCCGTTTACTCTGTGCGGGCGTCCGCCTGTCGCGCATAGCAGATATAAAACGTAATACAGAGTGCGCCAGCTGAGGATCAGCGATACCTCCCCCCTGGATTATCCGTTTTACCGTTTTAAGAGATCGTCTGCTGTTCCAGGGAGAGAGTTCCCTGTCTGAGGATGTTCCGGGTCACACCAGGCATTCATTAACTGCCTCAAAATGTAGATAAGCCCGGAAACAATCAGTAGCGCGGATAAAACAGCCAGCATAGCTAATGTCATAAGAAACTCCTTATTCTCACTTTTCTTGCTACAGAATCTTAGAACGGATTTTTCATTTGTCATTAGCATCCTGAAATTTTTACGTCGGCCACCTCTGTTACCTGGTCGGAGGGGGGAGCCAGGCAGCTACACCAGGTAATAACGCTGGCTGAACAGCCTGATATTCTCTCGACTTGGCGACAGCCGTAGTCTCCACCCTGCCCTGCCTTAAACCTTGCCGCCTCCTGCTCAACCTGTATAAGCACGACTTGCTGCTGGCGCTGACGCCAGATGCTCACCACTGGCCTCTCTACACAGTCAGAGACGTACGGTTTCGGCAGGACTTCTGTTCCTGTTTCACCGACCATAGTGGCAGCGATAAATACCCGACCCAATGTTTGCCTGTCATCGCTCCGTAACCGCTATCCTTCGCTGTTTATTTATAACCTTTCCCGGTGCGCATCTATTCAGAATAAAGTCACTCTGGCTGGAAAAATCTTAACGCATTGTTATCACCCTAATTATCGACCACTGATATCTTTGTTTCGTATTTTCTCTATAAAAAACCTGAGCTAATATTTATACGCCACAATAAAAAGGAGGTTTTTCCATGCTTAAAAATAAAAATCTCAAAGTTACATGCCCGTATTGCGGCAGCCCGTTCCTGACGATGCCCAATGACTTTGATTTTGAAACCAACTTTGTTGACGTAAGTTGTGTTGAGTGTGGTCGAGAAATTAATAAGGATGATGTTCTACAGCAAGATGTCGATGCGACAAGAAAACGCGATGATGAAACTATCGAAGCTGTTTTTAAGGGAACCCCGTGGGAACGAAAATAATTTTTAGGTAACCAGCCTTGTCCATCATCTACGGGGCCACAGTTTGCGGTCGTGGCACCGTTGAAACCCTACCTGATAATCACCTGGCCATTATTCATGAGCAGCATGCCGGATATTTCCGAGGGGACGCTATCCGATTCAGTACAGTGAACATAATTTACATAATGGGCTAAAAAGGAGTGCATGATTGGGTGTGATGCCGGGTGCCTCCCGGTGACTCTATGCCAGACCACAGAACCGCGCTACTCACCTGCCTGTCTGGACGCCCCGCCGCATAGGGGGATTCATCACAGGCACAGCCTAGTCGTCTTCCTGCCATAAAGCTATTTTTATCTGTTTTATTTATTAAACGCGAAAAATTTGTCCGATAAATTTATTTTTCTGGCCCGCTTTCCTTTTCAGTGCGAAATATTTTACATCCCTCTTATTTTTAACCGGTTCCTGCTTGCGGGGACCGGTTAAAAATATTTTTACCTGGAATATTTAAGGCGCCAGCACACGGGTTTACGCGCATCGCCGGTGATCGGCCATGAAGCCACCCGCGACGACCCCGGGAGATATCGGAGATCTTTTTGCCGGAGGGTATCAAAATCTGAGCGAGGCGGATTGTGCCGCCACGCCGCTCCTCGCAAAGAGCGTGAAAAGCACCCTGTAATTGTTAAAAAGTGGTTATTTTTGGTGGCATCCCTTTGGGTCATCTCTGATAATGAAATCTGACCCGCGAGGAGGCTCACCGTGCAAGGCGTACCCGAACAGTTCTTCGATGAGAGAGACAGCGCGCGCTTTCGCCATCTGGCGCAGCTGCCGGGCGTCGAACTGTATCATGCCCATATTTCACGCTACGCCTTTGAGCCGCACACCCACGAGGCCTTTGGTATCGGCGCCATTGAAGCCGGTGCCGAACGCTTTCGCTATCGCGGAACGCAGTACGTTGCCCCCGTCCATTCCGTCGTTACCATGAATCCCGATGAGCTGCATACCGGCGAAGCCGAAACCGCTGACGGCTGGCGCTACCGGATGATCTACCTCGAGCCGGATCTGCTGGAAGAGGTGACGGGCATTCGCCACTGGTGGTTCAGCGATGTCACCCGCCACGATCCCCGTCGTTCGCAGCAGATATGCCAGCTGATCTATGGCCTGTGGCACACCGACGACCCGCTGGCGCAAAAAGGCCTGCTGCTGGATCTGATTGATACCTTCACACCGCTGGCGCGCCATGCCCCGGTCCTGCACGAAGGGGCGCATCGCTTCGAGCGCGTGCGCGACTATCTGCACGATAATTACATGCACTCCCTGACCCTTGATGAGCTGGCGCAGGTGGTGTCGCTCAGCCCGTACCATTTTCAGCGCCAGTTTAAGGCCCATTTCCACGTCACGCCCCATCAGATGCTGATGGCGATCCGCCTGTGGCGCGCCAAAGACTTCCTCACCCAGGGGCTGCCGGCGGCAGAGGTGGCTGCCGCGACGGGCCTGACCGATCAGTCGCACCTGACCCGGGCGTTTACCCGGCGGTATGGCATCACCCCCGTGCGTTACCAGAAGCAGGTCGCGAAGCGCTAATGCGCAATCTCATACAATACGCCCCCCTTTTGCCTTTCTACACTGCCAGCAGGTTTAGCGAAAATGGATACAAAAATGGTTAGTGGCGTGTTGTATGCCCTGCTTGCAGGGTTAATGTGGGGGCTGATTTTTGTCGGCCCGCTGATCGTGCCGGAGTACCCGGCGGCATTGCAGTCGATGGGGCGCTATCTGGCGCTGGGGCTTATCGCTCTGCCGATCGCCTGGCTGGGCCGCGCGCGCTTACGCCAGCTGAAACGCCAGGACTGGCTGACCGCGCTGGCGCTGACCATGATGGGCAACCTCATCTATTACATCTGCCTGGCCAGCGCCATCCAGCGCACCGGCGCTCCCGTCTCGACGATGATCATCGGCACTCTGCCGGTGGTGATCCCGGTATTTGCCAATCTGCTCTACAGCCAGCGTGACGGCAAACTGGCGTGGTCGAAGATGGTGCCAGGCCTGATCGCCATTGCGCTGGGGCTGGCCTGCGTCAACATTGCCGAGCTGCGTCATGGCGCGGCCGGGGGCAGCGGCTGGCGCTATGTCTCCGGGATCCTATTGGCGTCGGTGTCGGTGGTTTGCTGGGCATGGTATGCGCTGCGTAATGCCCGCTGGCTGCGGGAGAACCCGGACAAACATCCAATGATGTGGGCCACCGCGCAGGCGCTGGTGACGCTGCCGGTGTCGGTGCTGGGCTATATCGCCGCCTGCGCCTGGCTGAATGTGCAGCAGCCGGAATTCGCACTGCCGCTGGGGCCGCGCCCCTGGGTCTTCCTCGGACTGATGGTGGCGATTGCCATCTGCTGCTCGTGGGTGGGTGCCTTGTGCTGGAACGTCGCCAGCCAGAAATTACCAACGGTGATCTTAGGTCCGTTGATAGTCTTCGAAACTCTGGCCGGGCTGCTGTATACCTTCCTGATGCGCCAGAGCCTGCCGCCGCTGTTAACCGGTACGGGGATTGTGTTACTGGTCGTGGGGGTTGTGATCGCCGTCAGCGCGAAGCCGGAAAAGCCACTGGTTGTTCCGGCTTCTCAACCATAGAAAACGCCCGGCGGCGCTTTACCTGTCGGGCCGACAAAACCCGCAGGCCGGGTAAGGCGTAGCCGCCACCCGGCATCACGCCGCATGTTCATCCCGGTGACTCATCACCTGCGGTAAATTCAGCTCAATCCAGTCGGCTAGCGCCGCCACCTTCTCGCTCACCGCTTCCCCCAGCGGCGTCAGGCTGTACTCCACGTGCGGGGGCACCACCGGATACGACACGCGATTGATAAAACCATCCTGCTCCAGCGCCTGAAGCGACTGGGCTAACATCTTCTCGCTCACCCCGCCCATTTTGCGCCGCAGATCGCTAAAGCGATGCGTCCCCTGACGCAACGCCACCAGGATCAGCACACCCCAGCGGCTGGTGACGTGCTTGAGTACATCCCGGGAAGGGCACTGTTCGGCAAAAAGATTGCCGTCGCGCATTTGTTCGCTGAGGGTGAGATTGCTCATTTGATACTTACCTTTTTGTACGTACTTACTAAAAGTTAGCTTGGGTGGTAGTGTGCCATAACATTCACACGAGACGAAGGATATTCATCATGATCGCCATTACCGGAGCTACCGGCCAGCTTGGCCAACACGTTATTGAAAAGCTGCTGGAGACCGTTCCGGCCAGCCAACTGGTCGCCATTGTGCGTAACCCCGCCAAGGCCGAAGCGTTGAGCCAGCAGGGCGTGACCGTCCGTCAGGCCGATTACACCGACCAGACCGCCTTCACCGCCGCGCTCGCGGGCGTGGATAAACTGCTGTTGATCTCCTCCAGCGAAGTGGGCCAGCGTGCGGCGCAGCATCAGAACGTGATTAATGCGGCGAAGGCGGCGGGCGTGAAATTTATCGCCTATACCAGCCTGCTGCATGCCGATACCTCGCCGCTGGGGCTGCACGTGGAGCACGTCGCTACCGAAAAAGCGCTGGCCGAATCCGGCATTGCTTACGCTCTGCTGCGTAACGGCTGGTATACCGAAAACTACCTCGCCAGCGCCCCGCCTGCGCTGGAGCATGGCGTGTTCATCGGCGCTGCAGGGGAAGGCAAAATTGCCTCCGCCACCCGCGCCGACTATGCCGCCGCTGCCGCGCGCGTCATCAGCGAAGAGGGTCATGCCGGGAAAGTCTATGAGCTGGCGGGCGACCAGGCGTGGACATTAAGCGAACTGGCTGCCGAACTGAGCCGCCAGAGCGGTAAAAACGTGGTGTATCAGAACCTGAGCGAGGCCGATTTTGCCGCCGCGCTGAAGAGTGTCGGTTTACCGGCGGGCCTGGCCGATATGCTGGCCGACTCCGATGTCGGTGCCTCAAAGGGCGGTCTGTTTGATGACAGTCATACGCTGAGCGCACTGCTGGGTCATCCGACTACCTCCCTTGCGGAGAGCGTGAAAGGCATCCTGTAGCTGTCAAAAAGGGTGATTTTTGCGGCGTTTCTGCGGGTCATCTCCGATCGTGAGAACTGGCCCGCACGGTTGGCGCTACCGGATGATCGCCTTCGAGCCGGAACTGCCGGAAGAGGTAGCGGGCCTTCGCCACGGGTTGTTCCGGCTTCCCTACCGTCCCCCGCAGCAAGATAAACGTAAAACGGCAGCCCAGGGGTTGCCGTTTTTAGTGTGTGCTCCCTCTCCCGGTGGGAGAGGGTTGGGTTGAGGACACCGGGACCGTACAAGCCGCAGGCCGGATCAGGCGTAGCCGCTACCCGGCGTCTGTCAGAAAGTTTCCCAGTTAGCGTCCGTGGTCGCCAGCACCGGTTTCGCTTTTGCGGTATAGGTTTTCACTGGTGCCGCTTTGGCCGCCTGGCCGTGAACGATCTTGAACACCGCCACCGCCTCATTCAGACGTGCCGCCTGCTCTTCCAGCGCTGCTGCTGCTGCCGCAGACTCCTCTACCAGCGAGGCGTTCTGCTGGGTCACGCGATCCATCTCGGCCACTGCCTGACCCACCTGGTCAATACCGCGGCTCTGCTCATCCGAGGCGGAAGCGATTTCGCCCATGATGTCGGTCACGCGGGTTACGGCGCTGACGATTTCCGCCATTGTCGCCCCGGCTTCATTCACCAGCGCGGAGCCCGCACTGACGCGCGCGCCCGAGTCGTCAATCAGGCCTTTGATCTCTTTCGCGGCCTGGGCGCTGCGCTGGGCCAGGGTACGAACTTCCCCTGCTACCACCGCAAATCCACGCCCTTGCTCACCAGCACGTGCCGCTTCTACCGCTGCGTTCAGCGCCAGGATGTTGGTCTGGAAAGCAATACCATCGATCACGTTGGTGATCTGGGCGATTTTGCTGGAACTGGTGGCAATCTCGTCCATGGTACGCACCACGCCTTCGACGACGTTGCCGCCTTTTTTCGCAGTGGATGAGGCATCCAGCGCCAGACGTGACGCCTGACGGGCGTTATCGGCGTTCTGCTTCACGGTTGCGGTTAACTGCTCCATGCTGGCTGCGGTCTCTTCCAGCGAGGCCGCCTGCTGCTCGGTACGGGAAGAAAGGTCGTTACTGCCTGCGGAGATCTCACCGGCACCGGTGAAAATGGTATCAGCCCCGTCGCGCACCACGCCCACGGTGTTGGCCAACGCCTTTTGCATCTCATGAACGTTATGCGCCAGCAGCGCCATTTCGTTCTGCCCCTGCCCATCGATCGGTTGCGTCAGGTCGCCTGCGGCAATAGCGCGAATATGCGCGATCACCTCATGCAGCGGCTTCAGCAGTACGTTGCGCATGGCGATCCAGCTGGCAATAATCACTGCCACGACAATCACCATAACGGCGGAGAGGATCCACAGGATACGCTTGTAGTCGTTTTCGTTATCGGTGATGCCTGCGCTGGCCAGCTTCGCCTGCGCTTCACGCCATTCGCGGTACACCGCCTGCATTGCCACCTGCTTCTGCTCGGCATTCTGCTTGAACATATCGTCCAGCTTGCCCTCTGCCAGCAGCGCATTCATATTCGTCAGCGTAGTGTGGTAAGCGCGGTACTGCTCTTCCAGCCGATCGGCCAGCTTCTCGTCCAGCCCTGGGGTTTCCGGCAGGGCGTAATATTTGTCGTAATGCTCCTGAGCTTCATTCAGCCGGGCTTTACCGGCGGTGACCAGCTCACCCAGTTGCGTACCGTTGATCTCGGTCGCCGTGCTGCTTTGCAGACGGAGCATGCCGCGGTTAAGGGTTACGCGCGCCTGGTTCAGGCTGATCCACGCGTCAGTAAACTCTGCCACGTTCTGGCTGGATAGCTGGGAGACGGTGAAATTGTCCTTATCATTGTTCAGGGCATTGATAAAAACCGTCGCGGCGATGATCTGCATCAGCCCGAGCACCAGCAGTACCGAAACTAACAGGGTGATTACTTTAATACGTTTGAACATTCTCAGCCTTCTTTTGCAGGATATTGACTGAGGGGTATATCGGCAGAGAAGGCATGTTATTTAACATTGGGTGGTCTAACCACCTCAATTATTTGGAAATAATCAAATCCATTCAGCAAGTTAAAACATAAGAAATTTTTGATAATTTACCGACTTTATTCCCTGTGCCCCTAAAGGGTTATATCCTTACCTTAAAGATGTATTTAAAATGCATGTTATTAAATCACGATGAGGTAACAATGATGGCCTTCCGCGACCAACCTTTAGGCGAGCTGGCGCTCTCCATCCCACGCGCTTCCGCGCTGTTTCGTAAATACGATATGGATTACTGCTGTGGCGGTAAGCAAACCCTGGCGCGTGCGGCATCGCGTAAGGAACTGAATCTGGATCTCATCGAAGCTGAACTGGCAAAACTGGCTGAGCAACCGCTGGAAAAAGACTGGCGCAACGTGGCACTGGCAGAGATCATCAATCACATCATCGTGCGTTACCATGACCGCCACCGCGAACAGCTGCCGGAACTGATCCTGCAGGCGACCAAAGTGGAGCGCGTTCATGCCGAGAAAGCCTCTGTACCGCGTGGCCTGGCGAAGAGCCTGACCATGCTGCATGAAGAGTTGTCCAGCCACATGATGAAAGAAGAGCAGATCCTGTTCCCGATGATCAAACAGGGAATGGGCAGCCAGGCGATGGGGCCAATCAGCGTGATGGAAAGCGAGCATGATGACGCGGGTGAACTGGTGGAAGTGATCAAACACATCACCCATAACGTTACCCCACCGGCGGATGCCTGCACCACCTGGCGCGCGATGTATAACGGGATTAACGAGATGATCGACGACCTGATGGAGCACATCAGCCTCGAGAATAACGTGCTGTTCCCGCGGGCGCTTGCCGGGGAATAATAAGGCCATTGCGGCCTTATGCCCTCTCCCACAGGGAGAAAAAGAACAGATAAAAAAACGGCAACCGAAGTTGCCGTTTTGCTTTTATCTTACGCCTGCCATTCTTTTCTTACCGATAAACAGCCAGCCCAGCCCCAGTGCGATAAACCACAGCGGCGTGATGATCAGCGCCTGACGGGTATCCTCTTCCAGCGTCAGCAGTACCAGCACAAACACGAAGAACGCCATGCAGACCCAGCACATGAACTTGCCCAGCGGCATCTTATAGATGGACTTTTCATGCAGGTGCGGACGCTGTTTGCGGTACACCAGGTACGAGCACAGGATGATGGTCCAGACGAACATGAACAGGATCGCCGAGACGGTGGTGATCATGGTGAACGCGCCGATGACGCTTGGGTTCACGTAAAGCATCACCACGCCACCCAGCAGGCAGATACAGGAGAAGGTCAGCCCTTTCGCCGGAACCGCACGCTTTGACAGCTTGGCGAATGCACTCGGCGCCACGCCTTCCTGCGCCAGACCGAACAGCATACGGCTGGTGGAGAACACACCGCTGTTGGCCGAAGAGGCCGCGGAGGTCAGCACCACGAAGTTAATCAGGCTCGCCGCAGCCGGCAGGCCAACCAGTACAAACAGCTCCACGAATGGGCTCTTGGTCGGTACGACGGAACTCCACGGCGTAACGGACATAATAATGACCAACGCAAACACATAGAACATGATGATACGGATCGGAATGGAGTTAATCGCCCGCGGCAGGGATTTCTCAGGATCTTTGGTTTCTGCAGCGGTAGTCCCTACCAGCTCAACCCCCACGAAGGCGAAGACCGCAATCTGGAAACCGGCAAAGAATCCGCTCAGCCCTTTCGGGAACCAGCCGCCGTCATTCCACAGATGGGAGAACGAGGCTTCTACGCCCGTCGGCGAAGTAAAGTGAGTCATGACCATCACCAGGCCGACCACAATCAGCCCGACAATGGCGACGATTTTAATCATCGCGAACCAGAACTCCATCTCACCGAACATTTTTACGGTGGCGAGGTTAAGGCTCAGCAGCAGAACAATTACCGCCAGCGAGGCAACCCAGTCCGACAGTCCGGGGAACCAGAACTGCGCATAGGCCGTAATGGCGACAACGTCGGCCATCCCGGTAACCACCCAGCAGAACCAGTAGGTCCAGCCAGTAAAGTACCCCGCCCACGGCCCAAGAAGGTCGGACGCAAAGTCGCTAAAGGATTTGTATTCGAGATTCGAGAGCAGCAATTCACCCATTGCACGCATCACGAAAAAGAGCATAAAGCCGATGATCATATAGACAAAAATGATCGACGGACCCGCAAGGCTGATGGTTTTGCCTGACCCCATAAACAGCCCGGTGCCAATGGCACCGCCAATGGCGATAAGCTGAATATGACGGTTTGTGAGATTACGCCGTAGCGATTGTTCAGACGGTGCCTCTTCGTCGGCAACGACTTTTACCTGATCTACCATGTGATGTTTTCCTGTTGTTACTGCCTGTGTTGTTTAGGCTCTTCTGGCCCTTTATTACGTCGAAAAGCGACGGCCCGGTTAAGGACTCATCGATATTAGGTAAGAATCGGCGGGATGAATACTATGATTTAAATATTATGTTAACAATATGTTGAAAGTGAGTGGCATATCACTTAAGCAACGCAAAACAGCTCACAAAAATACACTTACTGTGACCATTTGCAAGATAATCTGTTGATTGTCGCGTAACTATAGGTTTTTAAACTGAATTCCCCTCCCCGGCTGGGGAGAGGAAAGAGAGCGGAATTACAGAATTTCCAGCAGCTCAACTTCAAAGACCAGGGTGCTGAATGGCGGAATGGACGCGCCTGCGCCACGCTCGCCGTAGGCCAGGTTCTGAGGGATAGTCAGTTCCCATTTGGAGCCTACCGGCATCAGCGTCAGGGCTTCGATCCAGCCTGGGATCACGCCGTTGACCGGGAATTCAGCCGGTTCGCCACGGGCAACAGAGCTGTCGAACACGGTGCCGTCAATCAGTTTACCGGTATAGTGCACGCGAACATGGTCGGTACGCGCCGGAATTGCGCCATCACCCTGATTGATCACGCGGAACTGCAGACCGGTTTCGGTGCTGTTCACGCCTTCGCGCTCACGGTTTTCTTCGAGGAACTTTTCGCCTGCCGCGGCCATCTCTTCGAAGCGCGCGCGACGTACGGAGTCAGCACGTTCGTGGATTTCGCGCAGCGCGCGGTGAACCACATCTACCGGAACCGCCGGATGTTTACCTTCCAGCGCATCGGCGATACCCGCCACCAGCGCTTCAGGTAACAGACCTTGCAGACCTGATTCGCTCAGCTGCTGTCCTACCTGCAAACCAATACCGTAGCTTGCCTGCGCTTCGATTGTGTCAAAAGTCGGGGTGGTCATGGGATTTCCTTCCATCACATTTAAAGTAGCGGGCAGCATAACAGCCACCTTCCATCCGGTAAAACTTTGTCGCATGGAAAGATGACAAATTGCGATGAAACGGAAACAATAGAGGCTATCTGGATTTTTCCCGAATGTGTGTCACGGAAGCCCGCTTTACTACGCTCATCAGGCAGTTAGCGAACTATACTTCTTGGGACAGGAAAAAAGACGCGGAGCAGGAGGAGAGCCATGCCCGGGCCATTTGAACTAAAACCTACCCTGACGAAAATCTGGCATGCGCCAGACAACTTTCGCCTCATGGACCCGCTGCCGCCCCTGCACCGCAGAGGCATTATCATCGGTGCGCTGATGGTTATCGTTGGTTTTCTGCTGCCAGGGGCTGACGACAGCGCGACAACGCCTGTCCGGCGGGATGCCGAACTGGATTTCCGCTCGCAAACGCAGCCGCAACCCGATACCCAGCCGATGCAGACGCAGCTGGTCTCCCCGACAAACGATCCAGGCCAGATGGCGCCGGTAGAGCCGGAGCCGATTCAGGAAGAGCAACCGCAGGAGCAGGCTGCCGCGCCGGTGCAGTCGCAGCCGGTGCCAGGTATTGAACAGCAGTGGCGTTCCTATCGGGTAGAGTCAGGCAAAACGATGGCGCAGCTGTTCCGCGATCACAACCTTCCTCCGACTGACGTCTATGCGATGGCGCAGGTTGAGGGCGCAGGCAAGCCGCTGAGCAATTTGCAAAACGGTCAGATGGTACAGATCCGCCAGAACGCGAGCGGCGTGGTGACAGGGCTGACCATCGACAGCGGCAATGGTCAGCAGGTGCTGTTTACTCGTCAGGCTGACGGCAGCTTTGTCCGCGCTAAATAGCGGTTCGCCCGGTAATGCACCCTTTACCGGGCCTGTTTTCCACTCACTTTGTTGACCCACCAGATCCCTGAGCAGACCAGCACCAGCGCCACGGCATATTTGATCTCCAGGATATTCTCCCCAAGGAAAATGGCAGAGAGCACGGTTCCGGCGACCGGTACTAAAAAGTTGAACGGCGCAATCATGCTGACGCGGTTGTATTTCAGCAGCAAACTCCACAGCGCAAATGCCACCGAGGAGAGCAAGGTCAGATAGCCCAGGATGGCCGCCGCTTTGACGCTCGGTACTGCCAGCGTCCCGCCCGTTATGTAGCCCCCCACGACCAGCATCACCCCACCGATCGCCAGCTGCCAGCCGGTCATCACCATAGGATCGACCGTCTGAGAAATACGTTTGCCATACAGCGTGGCCGCAGAGAGGATAAACGCCGCCAGCACAACAAAACCGTCGCCGTTCCAGACAAAGTGGAAGTCCTGCAAGCCGCTATTGAAGTTGACGATCATCACCCCGGCAAAACCGAGGATACAACCGAGGGCTTTGTTGTAGCTGATCTTATCGTTTTGATAGATGAAGTGCGCCAGCATGACGCTGAAGAACGTGGCGGTCGCGTTCATGATCGACCCTTTAGCACCCGTCGTGTAAGCGAGACCGATATAAAAGAAGGTGTACTGGATAGCCGTCTGCGTCAGGCCCAGCACCGTCAACTGCCCAAACTGCCGTGGACTGAGTCGGCCAATCGGCTTGCGCTGGGCAAGGGCTAACAGCAGCAATAGCAGGCCGGCAAACACAAAGCGATAGCCTGCAAAGACCACCTTTGACGAAATGTCGTTAGTGGCGATCTGGAAGAGTTCGTAGCCGCTTTTAATTGCGGGATAGGAGCTTCCCCATAACAAACAGCACAGCGTCGCGCTGGCGAATACGATGTTTTTACGGGCAAAAACCGGCGTGGGCAGAACGGCATCCATAACACATCCAAAAGTTAAAATGTTGTTTCATTTTATTATCAGAGAATGTGATGGGAATAGCTACCTTACAAGGCAAAAGGTAGGGACGGGTCTCATTAAAAAGCAAAACGCCGGCACAAGGCCGGCGCTTCGAACGTGATGACGAGTAATTACTTACTCAGCAACAACGTTAACAACCAGTTTAGCGAAGACTTCGCTGTGAACCTGGAAGTCCACTTCGTGCTCACCGGTGGTACGCAGAACGCCGTTCGGCATACGAACTTCGCTCTTAGCCACTTTAACGCCAGCTGCAGTTACTGCATCAGCGATGTCGCGGGTACCGATGGAACCGAACAGTTTACCTTCGTCGCCAGATTTAGACGCGATAGTAACAGTGCCCAGTGCGTTGATTTCTTCAGCGCGAGCGTTAGCAGCCGCCAGAACGTCAGCCAGTTTGGCTTCCAGTTCAGCACGACGTGCTTCGAAAAACTCTACGTTTTTCTTGGTAGCAGGAACAGCTTTACCCTGTGGAACCAGGAAGTTACGAGCGTAGCCCGCTTTAACGTTAACCTGATCACCCAGGCTGCCCAGGTTTGCTACTTTATCAAGCAGAATAACTTGCATTACCTTATCCTCTTAAAGTCGTATTAATGGACCGTGCCCGATTACTGATGACGATCAGTGTACGGCAGCAGAGACAGGTAGCGAGCGCGTTTGATAGCGCGAGCCAGCTGACGCTGGTATTTTGCACGAGTACCGGTGATACGGCTTGGGACAATCTTACCGCTTTCGGTGATGTAGTTTTTCAGCGTTGCGATATCTTTATAGTCGATCTCTTGAACGCCTTCCGCGGTGAAACGGCAGAACTTGCGACGACGGAAATAACGTGCCATATGGCTAGTCTCCAGAATCTATCAAATCAATCTGCTCGGCATGCAGAACCATTTTGCTCAGGCCGTTCTTTGCCTTATGGCAAGAGATGAACCCCTGAACGGTTACTGCGCTACCGACCGTTATACTGTGAGTAATGGCCTGGTTTTCGTGTCCGCTAATAATAACGGGCATTTGGCACCACGCCTGCCGGTGAAACCCGGCTTCCTCCTGCACTGAACGATGCTCAAGCACGAACTGGCAGTGAGGAATTCCTGATGGGCTGACCTTACGAAGGGGGGTCCTGCACACGGTACCGGACAACACCAGACGGTTGGTCATCAGAAATTACTCTTCAGAATCCCCAGCATCAGAATCATCTGCGGTTTCGTTTGCGAAATCATCGCGACGCTCACGGCGCTCGTCTTTCGCTTTAACCATCGGAGATGCTTCGGTCACTGCGTTTTTGGTACGCATAACCATGCTGCGGATAACGGCATCGTTGAAGCGGAAGTTAGTTTCCAGCTCATCGATCGCTTCCTGCGGTGCTTCAACGTTCAGCAGAACGTAGTGAGCTTTGTGCAGTTTGTTGATCGGATAAGCCAGCTGACGGCGGCCCCAGTCTTCCAGACGGTGGATCGTGCCTTCTGCTGCAGTGATTGCACCAGTGTAGCGCTCGATCATACCCGGAACCTGTTCGCTCTGGTCAGGATGGACCATAAAAACGATTTCGTAATGACGCATCGAATTGCTCCTTACGGATTATTCAGCCTCCTGTCTGGGTCAGCCGAGGCCCGGGGAGGCAAGGAACGTGTTAAAGGTCGGCTGAAAAATTGACGCGCCATAATACTTGTACCCCCCTGGAAACTCAAGCTGATTGCACAAATAATTCGCACAAAGCGTAAAGCTCGTCTAAGTGGGTGATTTACCATGGCTCACGGGCGATCGCGGCGATTTTTTGAACAACAGCATCAGAAATGGTCGCCAATGCCCGTCAGATAAGGGGTTACACTTTAATCAGACCCCTTCTGAGGACAAAACCCGAAGTGATTATCGTCGCACCGTAGTTTGTCGTGGAGCGCATATCATGAAAAAGATAAACCTTGCCATTCTGGCTGCGCTTTTGCTCAGTGCAAACGCGACAGCAGCGATTCAGGTTGACGGCCGACAGGCCAGAAATATGGATGATGTGCAAAGTCTGGGCGTCATTTATATCAACCATAACTTCGCAACGGAAAGCGAAGCGACGGAAGCCATTAATGCAGAAGCCGATGCGCGGGATGCCCGCTACTATCACGTCATGCTCACCCGTGAACCGGGCAGCAACGGCAATATGCATGTCAGTGCAGATATCTACAGATAATGCTTTGACGCTAGCACCAGGAAAGCCAACAACTAAAATATTGTCATAGTCGAATTAGCCCCCTGCCCGGGGGCTTTTTTTATTTCTGCCCATAATAAGCATTCGGGCCATGCTTACGCATAAAATGCTTGTTCATGAGATAGCTGTCGATAGGTTGCAGATGCGGGTTGATGCCGCGGGCAATCCACGCCATTCTCGCTACCTCTTCCATCACCACGGCATTGTGTACGGCATCGTGGGCATCTTTACCCCAGGCAAAAGGGCCATGCTGATACACCACTATCCCCGGGGCGTGCAGCGGTTCACCCTCCCCCAGCGTTTCAATGATCACCTTGCCAGTGTTGCGTTCATACTCGCCCTGCACCTCCGCTTCGGTTAATGCCCGCGTACAGGGGATGTCGCCAAAAAAGTAGTCGGCATGGGTGGTGCCCAGCGCCGGAATGGCCAGCCCCGCCTGCGCCCAGGCCGTGGCATGGGTGGAGTGGGTATGCACCACGCCGCCAAGTGACGGATAACGCCGGTACAGTTCCAGATGGGTCGCGGTATCGGACGAGGGCCGCCACTGGCCCTCTACCACCTTACCGTCGAGATCCACCACCACCATGTCTTCCACACGCATGGTCTCATAGGCTACGCCGCTGGGTTTGATCGCCACCAGCCCGCGCTGGCGATCTATCGCACTGACGTTTCCCCAGGTAAAGGTCACAAGACCGTAACGCGGCAAATCCATATTTGCCTCAAAAACCTGCTGCTTAAGCTCCTGCATTTTCTGCTCCCGTCAGCCCGGACCGTGCCATGCGCTCGAGCACCCAGTCGCGGGCTTTTGCGACTTCTTGCAGCGGATCCTCTGCGGTTTCGCTCCACATCTCAATCAAGTAGGGTCCGCAGTAACCGCTGTGCTTGAGGGTGGCGAAACAGGCTTCGAAATCCACCACGCCTGTGCCGAAAGGTACGTTTTTAAATACGCCCGGCCGGGTGTCTTTGACGTGTACCGCCACGATATGGCCCATCCCCGCCTGCAGCTCCATAGGCACATCGTTATCCCACGCAGACAGGTTGCCGATATCGGGATAAAGCTGGAACCACGGATTATTGAGGTAGTGGGCATAGCCCAGCGCCTTGCTGATGGAGTTCATCAGCGGGTAGTCCATGATCTCCATTGCCAGCGTCACCTGGGCGCGGCTCGCCATCTCCACGCTCTCTTTCAGCCCTTCACGAAAGCGCCGCCGCGTTTCGTTGCTGGCCTGCTGGTAGTAAACGTCGTAGCCCGCCAGCTGGATGACGCGGATCCCCACGTCCTGGGCAAAGCGAATCGCCTTACGCATGATCGCCAGCCCCTGTGCCCGCACGGCGTCATCTTCGCTGCCGAGCGGGAAGCGACGATGAGCGCTCAGGCACATTGAAGGCACGCGTACGCCAGTTTCGGCCACCGCATTTACCAGCGCCAGACGCTGCTCGCGGCTCCAGTCGAGACGGGAGAGACGCGCATCCGTCTCATCCACCGACATTTCGACGAAATCAAAACCCAGAGACTGAGCCAGTTTTAGCCGTTCAAGCCAGCACTCCCCGGCAGGAAGTGCCTTTTCATAGATACCAAGCGGCACCTGCTTGCTTAACATAACCGCTCCTTATCCCCACAGCTGGGCGATGGAACGTTTGAACTGACGTGCCGCTTCCACCGGCGATGCGGCATCACGAATGCTGCGTCCGGCGATAAAGACGTGAATAGGGATACCTTTAAACAGCGGCAGATCCTCCAGCGCCAGACCGCCGGTGACGGTAACCTTAAAGCCCATCTCCGCCAGACGCTTCACGGCAGTAATATCGGCATCACCCCAGGCGACGCCCGCGGCCTGGGCATCGCGGCTGCGGTGATAGACCACCTGCTGAATGCCTGCCTCACGCCACGCCTGCGCCTGCTCCCAGGTCCAGAAGCCGGTGAGTTCGATCTGCACGTCGCCGTTAAACTCTTTGGCAACCTCCAGCGCGCCTCTGGCAGTATTAATGTCTGCACAGCAGATCACCGTCACCCAGTCGGCGTTAGCTTCGAAGCACATGCGCGACAGGATTTTGCCTGCATCCGCGATCTTGGCGTCAGCCAGCACAATTTTGTGAGGATAAAGCGCTTTCAGATCGCGCACGGCGCGCACACCTTCTCCGACGCACAGAATGGTGCCCACTTCGATGATATCCACCTCTTCGGCGATGAGACGCGTCGTTTCGTATGCGTGGGCCAGGGTTTGGTTATCCAGTGCGACCTGCAACATTGGTAATGACATTTCAATTCCCTCTTAAACTGCCGCCGCTGTGGCGTTGTCGATTAAATCCAGCACGTCCTGCTCGGTGCGGCAGGCGCGTAAACGGTCGAAATTGGCTTCGTCTTCAAACAGGTTGACGATCTGCATGATGCCCACCTCCTGATGGGTATTGGCATCAACGGCCGCCATGGTGATCAGGATATCGACCGGATCGTTATCTTCATGGTTAAACACCAGCGGCGTTTTCAATGTGACCAGTGCAAAGCCGGTTTTTTTGACCCCCTCCTCCGGGCGGCCATGCGGCATTGCCAGCCCTGGCGCAATCACAAAATAGGGGCCAAATTGCTCAACGCCATCGAGAATGGCCTGGTAATAGCGCGGCTCAACAACATCAGCCTTAACCAGCAAATCAACGCTTAGCTTTACCGCCTCCTGCCAGGTGCTGGCTTCGGCCTGTAAAAGGATGGAGTGGTTATCTGCCAGCGAATCACGGAGCTTCATCGGGCCTCCTTACTTCACGTCTTGCGGGAAGTGTTCTTTGATCACCTCCAGCAGTTTTGGGCCAAAATCCGCAGGCGACAGCATATTGCGCACCCCCACCACATATTTATTGCCTGTGACGCTTATTTCACCGGCGATATGGGTCGAGGCAATGATGATGTCTGCGCCGTTCAGTTCACTTTTGTATTCACCCACCGCGCAGCTGTTCACCGTGTGGTCAACGTTGGACTGGGTTAAAAATTGGTCCACTTTCATCTTCATGATCATGGAGCTACCTTGCCCATTGCCACACACAGCCAGGATACGTACGGTCATAATCGGAACTCCTTAGTGAGCAGAAACTTCTGCTGTTTGTTTCTCTGCATCTTCTTCCGCCCGTAGCGAACGGCCAGCGAAGAACATATAAGCCAGGGCAATAACAATGATGACGGCCATAAAGACGATGCCGACGGAGGCGAAGCCCTGCATCATTGGCGGCGCCAGAATTGACCAGTCGGCCATACCCATCCACGCGCTCATGCCGGTGAGCTTGACTGCCCACACGCAGCCAAAGATTTCAATCATCCCCATCACCAGGCAGATCTTGAGCGCCGCGCGCCAGCCGCCAAAGTGGTTAGCAAAGACGCCAATGGTGGCGTTGGAGAAGAACATCGGGATAAAGCCAGGAATAATAAGGATGGAAGAGCCGCAGCCCACCAGAATACCCACCGCGATCAGCTGACCGATGGTGCCCCACATAAAGCCCCAGACCACGGCATTTGGCGCGAAGCTATAGATAGCTGCACAGTCAATTGCCAGAACGGCCCCAGGAATCAGACGTTGAGAAATACCGTTGAAGGCTTCGGACAGCTCGGCGACAAACATGCGTACGCCCTGCGTGATGATGAAAATTGCCACTGCAAAAGAGAAACCGGTTTGCAGGATATAGACCGTCCAGTGGGTCTTACCTGCCATCGCCTGGACTACGTCGATACCGAAAGAGAGCAGAATGGCGCCGAAGAAGAGGGTCATTACAATCGCTGTAGAAACGATGTTGTCATGGAAGATATTCAGCCAGCCTGGCAGCTTAAGGTCCTCAACACTCTCCTCTTTTTTACCCAGATACGGGGCAACCTTGTAGGCAATCCACGAGGCGAACTGCTGCTGATGGCCGATAGAGAAACCGCAACCGTCGGTCACTTCCTGCGTCGGTTTGTACATCATATTGGAGGTAATACCCCAATAGAGTGAGACCAACACGGCCGTGCAGATAATCGTGGTCCACATTGGATAACCGAAGATATAGAAGGAAACCGCAATCAACCCCGCCTGCTGGAACATGATGTGGCCGGTGAGCATGATGGTGCGGATGCCGGTGATCCGGCGTAGCAGAACGTAAATGATGTTCAGCGCCAGCGCGAGCAGGACGGCGTAACCCACCCAGCTGTAGGCGTCGCCCATGCGTTCAATGGTGGCCATCATTGATGCATAGGTGTCTGATATTGCGCCATTAATGCCGTAGACCTCCGACATTTTGGCGACTACAGGTTTAAAGGTGCTGGTTAAAATGCCGGACCCCGCCTGGAGGAGCATAAAACCGATGATGGTTTTAATAGTGCCTTTGATAATGACGCTGACGCTCTTGCGTAACAGGATGTAGCCCAGACACGTCACGATACCCAGCAGTAGCGGGGCATTGGTCATTACCTGATTAAAAAAGACGGTAAAGACGCTGTAGAGGATCTCCATAACACTCTCCGATAAAGGCAGTACGCTGCGTAATGCTCGTACAACAGGCCCCCACTCTAGTAATCAAGAATAATCACCACAAGATTGCATTTGATTATTTGTGACGCGTCACGCAAATTATTTCCCTGTTGTTAGTGGTGATTTTATTCAACCACCACAACCTCCAAATAAATTCTTATAATTCATTATATTAATGAAAATGACACGATCGTTTATTAAGCAATAGCTGAACAATTCGTGAAGTCGAGCAGCGAAAATTCCGCATTCCCACCGTTGCAAAGCGCGTGAAATAGTGACAGCATTATTCACAACAAATCACAAAATGATTTAATTTGATTAAACCAGGAGTCAAAAAGATGAGTAAAGTGAACACCATCACCCGCGAATCATGGATTCTGAGCACCTTCCCGGAATGGGGCAGCTGGCTGAACGAAGAGATTGAGCAGGAACAGGTTGCGCCTGGCACCTTTGCAATGTGGTGGCTGGGCTGTACCGGGATCTGGCTGAAATCAGAGGGGGGAGCCAATATTTGCGTCGACTTCTGGTGTGGCACCGGCAAGCAAAGCCATGGCAATCCGCTGATGAAAAAGGGACATCAGATGCAACGTATGGCGGGGGTGCAGAAACTGCAGCCCAACCTGCGTACTACGCCATTTGTCCTTGATCCCTTTGCGATTCGCCAGATCGACGCCGTCCTGTCGACCCACGATCACAACGATCATATTGACGTCAACGTCGCGGCGGCGGTAATGCAGAATTGTGCAGATGATGTTCCTTTTATTGGCCCACAGACCTGCGTTGATTTATGGATCGGTTGGGGCGTGCCAAAAGAGCGCTGCATCGTGATGAAGCCGGGTGATGTCGTAAAAATCAAAGATGTTGAAATCCACGCGCTGGATGCCTTTGACCGCACGGCTCTTATTACCCTGCCGGCAGACCAGAAGGCAGCCGGCGTACTGCCGGACGGCATGGATGAGCGGGCGGTGAACTATTTGTTCAAAACCCCCGGCGGTACGCTGTATCACAGCGGCGATTCCCACTACTCAAACTACTATGCCAAACACGGCAACGAGCATCACATCGACGTGGCGCTGGGCTCCTATGGCGAGAACCCGCGTGGTATCACCGACAAGATGACCAGCGCCGATATTCTGCGCATGGCAGAAGCACTGAACACCCAAGTGGTAATTCCATTCCACCACGATATCTGGTCAAACTTCCAGGCCGATCCACAGGAGATCCGTGTGCTGTGGGAGATGAAAAAAGACCGTCTGAAATATGGCTTTAAGCCGTTTATCTGGCAGGTGGGCGGCAAGTTTACCTGGCCGCTGGATAAAGACAATTTTGAATATCACTACCCGCGCGGGTTTGACGATTGCTTTACCATTGAGCCGGATCTGCCGTTCAAATCTTTCCTGTAATTCTCCTCTTATCGCCAGGCACAGCGCCTGGCGATACCATCTTTTACTTAGTAATTTCACGCTATTTCAAATATCATCTTTTGAAATCAATTTGTTTCGGAATAGCTCATGACAGAAGCACAGCGGCATCAAATTTTACTTGAACTCCTGGCGCAGACGGGGTTTGTCACCGTGGAACAGGTGATTGCCCGGCTGGGCGTTTCCCCTGCCACCGCGCGCCGGGATATCAATAAGCTTGATGAAAGCGGGAAGCTGAAAAAAGTCCGCAACGGTGCCGAAGGTATTAGCCAACAGCGTCCACGCTGGTCGCCGATGAATATTCATCAGGCGCAGAATCACGACGAAAAAGTGCGTATTGCCCGGGCCGCCTCTCAGCTGGTCAATCCCGGCGAAAGCGTGGTGATCAACTGTGGTTCAACCGCTTTCCTGCTGGGTCGGGAAATGTGTGGTAAGCCGGTGCAGATCATTACCAACTACCTGCCGCTGGCTAACTACCTCATCGATCAGGAGCACGAAAGCGTGGTGATCATGGGCGGGCAGTACAACAAGAGCCAGTCCATTACCCTAAGTCCGCAGGATAGCGAGAACACCCTCTATGCCGGGCACTGGATGTTTACCAGCGGGAAAGGACTCACCGCCGAGGGATTGTATAAAACCGATATGCTGACGGCGATGGCGGAGCAGAACATGCTGAACGTCGTCGGCAAGCTGGTGGTGCTGGTCGACAGCAGCAAGGTCGGAGAGCGTGCGGGGACGTTATTCAGCCGCGCCGAGCAGATTGATCTGGTGATCACCGGTAAAAGTGCTGACCCCACAATCCTCCAGAAACTGGAAGATCAGGGGGTGAAGATCCTGCGCGTTTAAAGGTGCTGACGGAAAAAGGCCACCGTGGCATCAAGGGCCGTGGGCGTGATGCGGTGTTTTACTCCCGCCTCCCAGAGGCAGGTCAGGTTTTTATCCAGCCCTTCATGCTGCAAGGCCTGCTGCAGACGGAATGTTTCCCCGGCGGGCACCACATCATCCTCCTCCCCGTGCCACAGCAACAGCGGGCGATCGGCCAGGCGCGGTAACGCATTCGTCACCTCCCAGTCGGCAAGCGGAGAGACCATGGTCGCAAAGTCCCCCGGTTGCAGCGGCGGAAACAGCGTGCGGGCCAGCGAGGTAAAGTAGCCAGAACCCATCAGGCTTGCCACGCATTTCACCTCTGGATGGCGCGCCATGATACCCAGCGCAGTCATCCCTCCCATCGAGGCTCCGGCGACTGCCAGGCGTTCATCCGCCACCAGCCCGGCCTGGTATAACGCGCTCTTCAATGCGGCAAACTCCGTGAGATTACCATGCAGAATCGGCCAGAACTGGCCCAGCCGAGCCTGCTCATCGCCGGAATAACGCGCCCCGTGATCGGGTGCATCTGGCATCACCACCCGAAAACCCGCTTGCGCCAGCGCCACCGCAAAATAGCTGTAAACCAGTTTTGAGGATGTAAAACCATGATAAAAAATGACAACGGGCAACGGCTGAGCCTTTTTCCCGGCAGGAAAAGCGTGTACACACTCATGGTCGCCAAATTGACGTATTTCAAGTTCAATCATTAATGGGCCTCATGCTAATGGGTGATTTAAAATGTTGAGAACCAGATTACGCTTTCGCACAATTTTCATTCGAAATTTACGCCGCAGCTAACAATTTGGGAACATTCCCCCAATCCTAAATCAACAGAGTTCTACACTATGGCTATCAGGAAACGAGATATGGTTATGCGTAGGTTTGCTGCTTTATTGCTAACGCTGGCGTTGGGCGGATGTAGTGTATTAGAAGGCTCGCCGCAGCCTGCACCACCGGTTGCCGACCACCCACAAGAAATTCGTCGTAATCAGACGGAAGGATTACAGCGGATGGGTACGGTCACCGCCCTGGAGCGAGGCTCTCCCGCAGATGTGGAAAATGCCATTAAAGCAAAAGCCGTCGCTGCGAAAGCAGATTATTACGTCATTGTCCTTGTTGATGAAACCATCGTGACAGGACAATGGTACTCGCAGGCCATTTTATACCGTAAATAACGCGCGGTATTTAAACGACATTTACACTGCTTTGCGTCCATAGACGTTTTCCTGTTCACAATAAACTCCATGCCTGGGTCAATGGAAGCGAGTTTATTAGCGAAGGATTGCCCGGCGGATTCCGGGGACACGTAAAATGGAGCTGACGATGAAACGATCTCTTGCTTTGACCTCACTGTTGCTCTCAGCCGGTCTGGTGAGCACTGCCGCCCAGTCAGCCGAATTTGCCAGTGCTGATTGCGTGACGGGTTTAAATGAAATCGGACTGATTTCCGTGAGTGATATCTCAGGGAGTCCGCAGGATGTAGAGCGCATGATCGCGCTAAAAGCAGATGAACAGGGAGCGTCTTGGTATCGCATTATTGCTATGCAGGAAGAGAGCCATGTCGATCGTTGGCGAGTCCAGGCCATCCTTTACGTCTAAAAAGCATCAATAAAAAGCCACTAAAAAAGAGTGGCTTTTTATTATTTACAATTCTATTATCCTTGCCGTTACTACCACGAGACACTTATGTAACATTTTGTTACATAAACCCAATAAATGTTATCCCTGCTCTGCCGTTGAAAAGCGTTACCTTTTTAACAATGAGCAATTTATGATCAACTTTTTTCGCCGTGCAGGTCTGGGCACAAAGCTATCGCTGCTTACCGGCTTGAGTGTTGCCACACTCTTTCTGCTTTTCACTTTCCTTCTGAGCTATAACACCAGTCAAAAACTCGAATCGCTGGCCATAGAAGACCTGCATAACCAGTCCACCGGCGTGGTGGATATGGTGCAGATGTTCAACACCAGCCTCACCGAAGAGGTGGAAAGCTATACCCGCCTGTTCACCACCTTTTTGCCGCAGCCGCTGAACCTTGACGCCAGCCAGACCCGCACCATCAACGGTCAGACTGTCCCGCTGCTGAAAGGCGGCGATACGGAACTCCATGAGAACAACACCACACCCGATGATTTTCTGAATCGCACCGGCGCCATCTCTACGCTGTTTGTTCGCAGCGGTGACGACTTTGTTCGCGTGGCAACCTCCCTGCGTAAAGAGAACGGCGATCGGGCCATCGGTACGAAACTGGATCACGCCAGTCCAGCCTGGGCAGTGGTGGCCAAAGGAGAGGTTTATCGCGGCCTCGCCCTGCTGTTCGGCAAACGCTATATCACCCAGTACCAACCGGTAAAAGATGCGGGTGGACAGGTAATCGCCATTATCTTCGTCGGGGTCGACATCACCCACTCGTGGAACGTCATGCGTGAGAAGATCCTCAGCCGCCGTCTGGGCGAAAGTGGCCACTTCTTTGTGCTGGACCGCAGCAATGGCAAAAATCACGGCCAGTACCTGTTCCACAGCGCAGAAGAGGGACGGTTGCCGACGTGGGAGAACGAGGTTCAGCAACAGTTACTGGGGGATGATTCCGGCACCCTGGAACGTCAGAGCGCCGATGGTCGCACCCTGATTATGGCCTGGACGCCGCTCCCGGGCTGGAACTGGACGATAGTGGGCGAAGTGGATAAAACCGTCCTGCTGGCCGATGTGACCAGCATGCGCGATCGCTTCCTGCTGGCTGGCGTAGTCCTGTCTGCGCTCTTCGCCATGCTGTTCGTGTTTATTATCCGCCGCTGGCTGACACGCCCGCTGCGCGATGTGATTGGTCTGGCAGAACAGTATGCCGCAGGCGATCTGCGCGCCACGCTGCCAGCCACCCGTCAGGATGAGGTGGGTCAGCTGATCAGCGCCATTAACGGTATTGGCGGTGGGCTGCAAAAAATCGTGCTGCAGGTGCGTGAAGCCGCGGGAGATATCCATCTGGGAACCAACGCCCTGGCGGCGGATACCGGCGAGATCTCCGAACAGATCAACAAGCAGGCCAGCAGCGTGGAAGAGACCTCTGCCAGTATGGAGCAACTGGCGGCCAGCGTGCAGCAGAATGCGGCCAATATGGAGCAGACCCAGCAGCTGGTGGGCGAAACGTCCCGGGCAGTGCATCAGGGCGGGGAGACCGTCAGCAATGCTGTCTCTACGATGGATGATATTCGCGAAGCATCGAAACGAATCGAAGCCATCACCCGGGTGATTGAGGGTATCGCTTTCCAGACCAATATTCTGGCACTGAACGCCGCCGTAGAAGCCGCCCGCGCAGGTGAGCACGGTAAAGGCTTCGCCGTGGTGGCTCAGGAGGTTCGCGCCCTGGCAGCACGAAGCGCCAACGCGGTGAAGGAGATTGAACAGCTGATTGGCGATACGCTCAGCAAGGTGAGCGAGGGCCACGCCCTGTCGGAGCAGACCCGTCAGGCGATGGATAGCATCATTGAGCACATCGACAATATCAACCAGCTGGTCACGGAGATTAACCATGCCTCCCGCGAGCAGTCGGCAGGCATCGGTCAGGTGAACCTGGCGATGACGCATATCGGCGAAGCGTCGCATATTAACGCCGATCGTGTCTCGCGCAGCGAACAGACCGCGCAGGTCCTGCGCGGGAAAGGTTCGCACCTGACCGATCTGGTCAGCCTGTTCCGCCTGTAAGGATCAGGCAACGCCGCCCGTGGCGCGGAGCAGCAGGTCGTCCTGGACCTGCTCGCCGATCAGCGATCCGCCGCGGGCATCAAGCATTTCACGACACCAGGCCTGCGCCACCGGCGGTGACGCATGGCGCAACATCTGCGCCCCCGCGCCCAGCAGGAAGATCTGCCGGGCGATCTCCCTGCCCTGCGCCTCCTGCGGTTTACGTAACTTCTGCTGCAACTGGCGCCAGCTGCGATCGAAGTGCCGATCCTGCCCTTTCACCTCGGCAAAATCATCGGCCAGCAGATCCATCACCGCAGGCTGTTTCGCCAGCACGCGCAGCACGTCCAGCCCCATGATATTGCCCGAGCCTTCCCAGATACTGTTGACCGGCATTTCACGGTACAGGCGCGGCAATTCACTCTCTTCGCAATAGCCTATACCGCCGAGCACCTCCATCGCTTCAGCGACAAAGGGGATCCCCGCTTTACAGATGGCCAGCTTTGCAGCCGGGGTAAACAGCCGCGCCCACAGCGCTTCGCGCTCGTTATCCCGGCGATCCCAGGCGCGCGCCAGGCGGAACAGAAGCGCAGTCTGCCCTTCCAGCTGCAACGCCATGCGGCTTAATACGTCGCGCATCAGCGGCTGATCGATCAGGTTTTTGCCAAAGGTCTGCCGCTGGTGGGCATGATACAGCGCCACCGAAAATGCCCGGCGCATCAGGCCATGGCTGCCAAGCGCGCAATCGAATCGGGTGAGGCCGCCCATTTTCAGGATCTGGCGCACCCCTTCACCCTCCTCGCCCAGCAGCCAGCCGGTCGCCTCGAGAAACTCGGCTTCACTGCTGGCGTTCGAACGGTTCCCCAGCTTGTCTTTCAGACGCTCCAGATGCACGGCATTACGCAGGCCGTCTGGGAGAAAACGGGGAACGAAAAAGCACGACAGGCCACCTTTCGCCTGCGCCAGCACCAGATGGGCATCGCTTTGCGGCACAGAGAAGAACCATTTATGGCCCACCAGCCGGTAGCTACCGTCGCTGCACCGTTCTGCCCGGGTGGTATTGCTGAGAACATCCGATCCGCCCTGTTTTTCCGTCATCCCCATGCCAATTAACAGACCGCGCTTCTGATTGCCCGGGGCCAGATGCGAGTCATAACGGTCGCTGAGGAGCGGCGTCAGCCAGTCGTGGAAGGCGCGCGGTAATGCCTGTTGCAGCAGCGGCGTGGCGGCATGGGTCATGGTGATCGGGCAAAGCGTGCCGGCCTCAACCTGCGCATGCAGGATAAAGCGTGCCGACCGGGCCACAAATGCGCCTTTGCGCACCTCCTCTTCCCACGCCAGGTTATGCACCCGGTTGGCGCACAGACCCTGCATCAGCAGGTGCCACGCGGGATGAAAGCGCACATCGTCCAGCCGGGTTCCGCTGGCGTCAAAGCGCAGCAGTTCAGGTGGATTGACGTTGGCAAGGCGGCCCAGTTCCAGAGATTCTGCCGTACCCAGTTGCTGGCCGATACTGGCGAGCAGCTCGGCGTCCCAGTCCGCGCCTTCACGGCTGACCGCTTCGCACAGGGCACGATCGGAAAGAAAAAGGTTGCTGTTGGTGAGTGGCGCAGGCTGATTAAAAACAGTGTGCGTCTGCCAGTGCATAATGTATCCCTCCTTCTATGGCAATGACGTAATTATGGACAGGCCATGCACACGCTGCACGGGAGCGAGCGCAAAATTTCGCCCTCCGTAAGCGTGAATCTGGTCACAGATTGCGCGAATAATAAATTTCCAAATAGCTTTTATGGTGAATAATTTATTCCTACCCTCATGGAGAGAATAACGATGCAAACCCCTCAACGAGCGCCGGATGCCCATAAGCGCGCTTTAATTGCTGGCTCAATTGGTAATTTCATCGAATGGTACGAATTTGCGGTGTACGGTTTTCTGGCCACTGTGATTGCGAAAAACTTTTTCCAGCTCAGCGGCGAGGCCGGGCTGACCAGCCTGATCCTCACCTACGCCTCTTTTGCCATCGCCTTTTTCTTTCGTCCGTTGGGCGCCATCGTCTTCGGGCGGATCGGCGATCGTATCGGGCGTAAGCCAACGCTTATTATCGTGCTGGTGATGATGACGCTGGCCACCGCGGCCATCGGTCTCGTGCCGGTGTATGCCAGCATCGGCATTGCCGCCCCGCTGATTATCACCGTCCTGCGGATCCTGCAGGGGCTGTTCGCGGGCGGCGAATATGGTGGCGCGGTATCGCTGATGACCGAGTTCGCCCCGCGCGGCAAACGGGGGCTGTACGGCGCATGGCAGTCGTTTACCGTTGCGCTGGGCCTGCTGGCCGGTGCGGGCATTGTGGCGTTGCTGTCGGCGCTGCTGACACCAGAAGCTCTGCATGACTGGGGCTGGCGCATTCCGTTCTTTATCGCTCTGCCGCTGGGGGCCGTCGCCTTGTGGCTGCGGGTGAGTATGGAAGAGACGCCGAGCTTCGTGAAACAGCAAACCAGGCCGGTCGTTGCGAAGGCCAAAACCGGCGACACGCTGAAAGCCATTGTGATGGGGATCGGCCGGGTGATGGTGTGGTCTGCTGCGGGCTATACCTATCTGGTGATCATGCCCGCCTACCTGCAATCTGCCCTGCATACCGGCTTTAACCAGGCGCTGCTGATTGCAGTGATCTCCAATATCGGTTTTGCGCTGACCATTATTCCGTCGGGGATCCTCAGCGACCGCATCGGACGCCGCACGGTGATGGTGATTGCCGCCGTCCTGCTGCTGATCCTCGCCCTGCCGCTGCTGAAAATATTGCAGGCTGAATCCAGTACCCTGGCAGTGAAAGCGATTGTGGTGCTGATTGCTGGTGGCCTGGTAGGAATGCTGGCAGGACCAGGGCCGGCCATGCTGTCGGAGATGTTCCCGACGCGAGTACGTTATACCGGGCTGGGGCTGGCCTATTCGCTGTCGAATGCCATCTTCTCGGGCTGTGCGGGTTTAATCATTACAGGTCTGATAAAAGAGACGGGGAATCTGGATATCCCGGCATATTACGTGATGGCGACGGCGGTGGTGAGTATTGTGGCGCTGATGACACTGAGAAAGGATGACCATTTGCGGTCGCTGGAGGAGTGAGGTATGTGCCGGGTAGCATTACGCTTACCCGGCCCGGATGATCACCCTCTGGTGCCTTCACCCCAACCTTCTCCCATAGTAAGAGGGAGAAAACACTAAAGGCCTTCTTTGAAGGCCTTTAGTTTATTTCCCGCGCTGGCGCACCGCTTCAAACAGGCAGATGCCGGTAGCCACGGAGACGTTCAGGGACGAGACGCTGCCTGCCATCGGAATGCTGATCAGCTCGTCGCAGTGCTCACGGGTCAGGCGGCGCATACCTTCACCTTCTGCACCCATTACCAGCGCCATGCGGCCGGTCATTTTGCTCTGGAACAGAGTATGGTCAGCTTCACCCGCCGTACCCACGATCCAGATGTTCTCTTCCTGCAGCTGACGCATGGTACGCGCCAGGTTGGTTACCCGGATCAACGGCACATTTTCCGCTGCGCCACAGGCCACTTTTTTGGCCGTCGCGTTCAGCTGTGCAGAACGGTCCCGGGGCACGATCACCGCGTGGACACCCGCCGCATCGGCGCTACGCAAGCAGGCACCGAGGTTGTGCGGATCGGTCACACCGTCGAGGATCAGGAAGAACGGATTCTCCAGCGAAGCAATAAGATCCGGCAGATCGTTTTCCTGATACTGGCGGCCCGGCTTCACGCGGGCGATGATCCCCTGGTGCACCGCGCCTTCGCTTTTTTCATCCAGATACTGACGGTTCGCCAGCTGGATCACCACACCCTGCGCTTCCAGGGCGTGGATCAGCGGCATCAGGCGTTTATCTTCACGCCCTTTCAGAATAAACACTTCCTGAAAACGCTCCGGTGCGCGCTCCAGCAGGGCCTGCACCGCGTGGATGCCGTAAATCATTTCACTCATTAAAGGTACTCATGTGAGGCGGTGTGCGCCGGGTTAAATGGGGCCGTGAATGTCGTCACTTGCGCCTATTATAACCGACCCGCCGGTCAAATCGACTCCTGTCGGCATTAGCCGTTCACCACCGCTCACGCAACGTCTGTCGGGACCGGGTGCGCAGGCAAACTGGCGTTCAGCAAAAAGCGCGTGGAGGCATGGCAGGACGCAAGGAAATATCTATTTTGTTACGAGATGCCTTACGGCTAAAAAGCGTCACCCCTTCCGGCTGGAAGGGGTGACAGGGAGGTATTACTCAGCGCTATTTTTCTTCGCTGCGCGCTTTGCTTTGGTCGCGGCGGCGATTTTCTGAGATTTCGCTGACGGCTTTTTCGCGGCTCTGGCTTCTTTCTTTGCGGCCTTCGGCTTCTGTTTTTTCTCGCCACGGAACGCGCTGTCCGGCTCGAAGTTCACCTTCTTCCCGGCCTGACGACGTTTGCCGCTGGTTTTACCGGCGGCCCCTCTCTTCGCTTTCTCGCGCTCGGTTTTACCCACGTTGCGCGGCGCTCGTTCGCTGGAGATCAGGCTGAAGTCGATCTTACGCTCGTCCATGTTGACGGCTTCAACCTTCACTTCCACCCGATCGCCCAGACGATAGGTTTGCCCGCCAGATTCACCGATCAGACGCTGCCCAACCTGGTCAAACCGGTAGTAGTCATTGTCCAGGCTGGACACATGAACCAGACCATCAATAAAGAGTTCATCCAGACGCACAAAGAAGCCAAAGCCGGTGACGCTGGCAATCACGCCTTTGAAGACGTTGCCGACCTGATCCAGCATGAAGTCACACTTCAGCCAGTCAGCCACGTCACGGGTTGCTTCATCTGCCCGGCGTTCTGCCATGGAACAGTGCTGGCCCAGTTGCAGCATCTCTTCCATGGAGTAGTGGTAACCACCGGTTTCCGTCGTGTTGCCTTTATGACCTTGCTCCTGCGCCAGCAGATACTTAATAGCGCGGTGCAGGGAAAGATCCGGGTAACGACGGATCGGCGAGGTAAAGTGGGCATAAGACTGCAATGCCAGGCCGAAGTGACCACGGTTTTCTGGATCGTAAATCGCCTGCTTCATCGAACGCAGCAGCATGGTTTGCAGCATTTCTGCATCAGGGCGATCGCCAATGGATTCCAGCAATTCGGCGTAATCACGCGGCTCCGGCTTGTTGCCGCCCGGCAGCTCAAGCCCCAGTTCCGCCAGTACGGTACGGAATGAGGTAATGGCTTCCGTGGTCGGTTTATCGTGAATACGGAACAGCGCTGGCTCTTTGGCTTTCTCAACGAAGCGTGCCGCGGAGATGTTCGCCAGGATCATGCACTCTTCAATCAGCTTGTGTGCATCGTTACGCTGGGTCTGTTCAATACGCTCGATGCGACGTTCGGCGTTGAAGATGAACTTCGCCTCTTCACTCTCAAATGAAATGCCGCCGCGCTCTTCACGCGCCTGATCCAGCACTTTATAGAGGTTGTGCAACTCTTCGATGTGCTTCACCAGCGGCGCATACTGCTCACGCAGATCCTGGTCACCCTGCAGCATGTGCCACACTTTGGTGTAGGTCAGGCGAGCATGTGAGCTCATCACCGCTTCATAAAATTTGTAGCCCGTTAAACGCCCTTTGGTGGAGATGGTCATTTCACACACCATGCACAGACGATCAACCTGCGGGTTAAGCGAGCACAAACCGTTGGAGAGCACCTCTGGCAGCATCGGCACGACCTGGGACGGGAAGTATACCGAGGTGCCGCGGTTGCGCGCTTCACCATCCAGCGGCGTACCTGTGCGGACGTAATAGCTTACATCCGCAATCGCCACCCACAGTCGCCAGCCGCCGCCACGTTTTTTCTCGCAGTAGACGGCGTCATCAAAGTCACGGGCGTCTTCGCCATCGATGGTGACCAGCGGCAGGTTGCGCAGATCCACGCGGCCTTCTTTTGCCGACTCTGGCACCTGCTCTTTCAGGCCTTCAATCTGCTCTTCAACCGCTTTTGGCCAGACGTAGGGGATTTCGTGGGTGCGCAGCGCCATATCCACGGCCATGCCGGTGCCCATGTTATCGCCCAGCACTTCAACAATCTTACCGATCGCTTTGGTGCGACGGGTTGGGCGCTGGGTCAGTTCAACGACCACCACAAAGCCCATCCGCGCGCCCATCACCTCTTCCGGTGGAATAAGGATATCAAAGCTCAGGCGGCTGTCGTCCGGCACCACGAAACCGACGCCAGCGTCGGTGAAGTAGCGACCCACGATCTGGCTGGTTTTCGGCACCAGGACACGCACCACGCGCGCCTCACGACGACCTTTACGATCGGCACCCAGCGGCTGGGCCAGGATCTGGTCTCCATGGATGCACATCTTCATCTGTTCAGAGGAGAGATATAGGTCGTCCTTGCGGCCTTCAACGCGCAGGAAGCCAAAACCATCACGGTGGCCAATCACGATGCCTTTCAGCAAGTCGAGACGTTCTGGCAGGGCATAGCACTGACGGCGGGTAAAGACCAGTTGTCCATCGCGCTCCATCGCACGCAGACGACGGCGAAGGGCTTCAATCTGCTCTTCGCCTTCAATGTTTAATTCAACGGCAAGTTCTTCACGGTTAGCGGGTTTTTCGCGTTTAGTTAAGTGTTCAATGATGAACTCGCGGCTTGGGATAGGATTAGCGTATTTTTCAGCTTCGCGTTCCTGGAAAGGATCTTGTGACATAGCGGTTCCTCCGTTGTCATCTCCGGTGGAAGTTTTCTTCATTCCACCAGCAATAATTTATACAGCGGTTGATTCTCTTCAACCAAATCGGCCAGCGTGTAGTTATCCAGCTCCATGAGAAAACTTTGCACGGCCTTTGAAAGCGCCTGTTTCAGACGACAGGCAGGGGTAATGTGGCAGAACGCGCTGCTGCAGTTCACCAGAGACAATGGCTCCAGTTCACGTACCACATCGCCAACACGAATACTCTGTGCCGGTTTACCGAGGCGGATGCCGCCATTTTTCCCGCGGACGGCAGCAACATATCCAGCACGGCTAAGTTGATTGATTATTTTGACCATATGATTACGGGACACGCCGTACACCTCTGTCACCTCAGAGATACTGGTCATCTGTCCAGCGGGTAACGACGCCATGTAGATCAGCGCACGTAATCCGTAATCGGTGAAACTTGTTAACTGCACATCAACCTCAGGAAAAGGGTAAATCGCGGTATATCCGCAGAGATATTCATTAATGATGATAAACCAGCCAGATAGTTAACGGCGAATTTATTTGGACTGAAAGGAGGGAAGGAGAAAGAAAAAGCCGGATGCGCATGGCTTTCCGGCCTACATTGCGTTTTGTCAGCCCGGCAAGCGCAGCGCCGCCGGGCAAAACCACGATTATGCGTCGAACGGGTCGCGCAGGATCATGGTTTCAGAACGGTCCGGGCCGGTAGAGATAATGTCAATCGGCACACCGGTCAGCTCTTCGATACGCTGAATGTAATTCAGGGCCGCCTGTGGCAGACCGCTACGCTCTTTAACGCCAAAGGTGGTTTCAGACCAGCCTGGCATGGTTTCGTAGATCGGCTCGATGCCCTGCCAGTCGTCAGCAGCCAGCGGAGTGGTGGTCACTTCGCGGCCATCCGGCATGCGGTAGGCAACACAGATTTTCACTTCTTTCAGGCCGTCCAGGACGTCCAGTTTGGTCAGGCAGAAGCCAGACAGGGAGTTGATCTGCACTGCACGGCGCACAGCAACCGCATCCAGCCAGCCGGTACGACGACGACGACCAGTGGTCGCGCCAAACTCGTTACCCTGCTTGCAGAGGAACTCACCGATGTCATCAAACAGTTCGGTCGGGAATGGACCTGCACCCACGCGAGTGGAGTAAGCTTTGATGATACCCAGAACGTAATCCACATAACGTGGACCCAGGCCAGAGCCGGTCGCCACGCCACCCGCGGTGGTGTTAGAGGAGGTTACGTACGGATAGGTACCGTGGTCGATATCCAGCAGCGTACCCTGCGCACCTTCGAACATGACGAAATCGCCACGCTGACGCGCCTGGTCCAGCAGATCGGACACATCAACAACCATGCCGGTCAGGATGTCGGCAACGGCCATCACATCGTCCAGCACTTTCTGGTAGTCAACCGCGTCAACTTTGTAGAAGTTCACCAGCTGGAAGTTGTGATATTCCATCACTTCTTTCAGTTTTTCAGCAAAGGTAGCTTTGTCGAACAGGTCGCCTACGCGCAGACCGCGACGTGCAACTTTATCTTCGTAAGCCGGGCCAATACCACGACCGGTAGTACCGATCGCTTTCGCGCCACGCGCTTTTTCACGTGCCAGATCCAGCGCAACGTGGTAGTCGAGGATCAGCGGACAGGCTTCAGAGAGCAGCAGACGTTCGCGAACCGGGATGCCACGGTCTTCCAGGCCTTTCATCTCTTTCATCAGCGCAGCAGGAGACAGCACAACACCGTTACCGATGATGCTGGTCACATTGTCACGAAGAATGCCTGATGGAATAAGATGGAGGACGGTTTTTTCACCGTTGATTACGAGAGTATGGCCCGCGTTGTGACCACCCTGATAACGTACAACAAATTTAGCACGTTCAGTCAGAAGATCGACGATCTTCCCTTTACCTTCGTCACCCCATTGGGTGCCCAGTACGACGACGTTGTTACCCATTTTTCAAAATCACCGATTGCTTAAAAATGGATTCTACCATCGGTTTTGATGATGTTCAGCTTTTTTTGTATACAAATTTCGCCGAAATTGCCGGGTTCATGTTCAGTTAAACGATTACCTCAATATCTTGTGTGGCACGCTTGTTTTCATCACAAGAAGAGCCGGATAGACAAAAATGTAGCCTGATGGAAAACACCTGTTGGTTGAGTACGGATAAAAAAATGGCGCCTCAAAGAGACGCCATTTTCGTATTCAGACGGTGAAAATCAGCGGCCAGCAGTCGGAGACTTCATGTAGCGGAAGAAATCGCTATCCGGGCTGAGTACCATCACATCCTGATTGCTCTGGAAGCTGCTTTCGTATGCACGCAGGCTACGAATAAAGGCATAGAAGTCTGGATCCTGACTGAACGCATCCGCGAACAGTTTAGCGGCTTCGGCATCGCCTTCACCACGCTGGATACGACCCTGACGCTCAGCTTCTGCCAGCGTTTTGGTCACTTCATAGTCTGCGGTTGCGCGCAGCTTTTCAGCCTCTTCCTGACCCTGTGAACGATGGCGACGGGCTACCGCTTCACGCTCAGCGCGCATACGGTTGTAAATCGCTTCGGACACTTCAGTCGGCAGGTTGATCTGCTTGATACGCACGTCAACCACTTCGATACCTAATGCAGCCATACTGTTCGGGTTGATTACCGGCACTTTGCCGTTGGTCTCAGCCTGAACACGTTCAGCCGCTTTAGCGATCGCATCGTCAGCCGCTGGCGTGGTCACTTCATCTTCGGTGCCAGCAGAGCCGGAGTTCAGGGCATCGCGCACTTCCAGGGTCAGACGACCACGGGAGTCGGTCACGATGTCTTTTACATCCAGACGACCAATTTCAGAACGCAGACGGTCAGAGAACTTACGTTTCAGCAGCACTTCGGCCTGGGAGACGTCGCCGCCGCCGGTTGCCAGGTAGTAACGGCTGAAATCACTGATACGCCACTTGATGTACGAGTCGACAATCAGGTCTTTCTTCTCTTTGGTCACAAAGCGATCGGCCTGGTTATCCATGGTCTGGATACGGGCATCCAGGGTTTTAACCGATTCGATCATCGGGATCTTAAAGTGCAGACCCGGCTCGTAAACCAGTGGTTTGTTTTCGCTGTCACGCAGGACTTTGCCAAAACGCAGGGTAATTCCGCGCTCGCCCTCTTTGACGACAAAAATAGAGGTATAAAGCACGACCAGCACGATGATGATGATCGCAATAACTGACTTACGCATCGTTATTCCCCCTGACGCTGGTAGTCGTTACGCTGCGCGTTGGCGCGGCGTTGGTCCATGATGTCACCATCGTTTGAAGAAGAGGTGGTGTTTGCGCTGGAGTTGCCTGATGACGCAGGTGGCAGACGCAGCAGGTTATTCGCTCCGCTGGTGTCGTTCTTCGCGCCAGTGGCGTTTGCGCCTTTCAGCATCTGGTCCAGTGGCAGAACCATCAGGTTGCCATTTTTGCTGTCATTCACCAGTACCTTACGGGTATGGCTCAGCACTTTCTCCATGGTCTCGATATAGAGACGCTCGCGGGTAATTTCCGGTGCGGCTTTATATTCAGGCAGCAGTTTCGCGAAACGCGCCACTTCACCCTGAGCTTCGAGGATAGTCTGAGTCTTATAGGCGCGCGCTTCTTCGAGGATACGCTGTGCCTGACCGTTTGCACGTGGCTGGACTTCGTTGATGTATGCTTCCGCTTCACGGATATACTGCTGTTCGTTTTCACGGGCAGCAATCGCATCGTCAAACGCTGCTTTCACTTCTTCCGGCGGACGAGCAGCCTGGAAGTTGACGTCCAGCAGGGTGATACCCATGTTGTACGGACGAATGGTCTCTTCCAGCTCGCGCTGGGTATCGCTACGAATAACGGTACGACCTTCGGTCAGAATACGGTCCATGGTGTATTTGCCGATCACGCCGCGCAGGGCGCTGTCGGTAGCCTGACGCAGGCTGTCATCTGCACTGGTCACGCTAAACAGATAGTGCTGTGGATCGGTTACGCGGTACTGCACGTTCATCTCAACGCGCACCACGTTTTCGTCAGACGTCAGCATCACACCGGATGCCGCCAGCTCACGCACCGATTCAACGTTTACCGCCTTAACGTCATCGATAAAGGTTGGCTTCCAGTTCAGACCTGGCTCAACCAGATGGCTGAACTTACCGAAACGAGTGACAACACCGCGCTCGGCTTCTTTGATGGTGTAGAACCCGCTGGCAGCCCAGATAATTACCGCTGCAGCCGCAACAATAGTCACTACGCGACCGCCCATATGAGGACGCGGCCCCTGGCCAGTACCGCCGCCAGTGCCTTTACCACCGCCAAGACCGCCCAGCTTTTTACTCAGCTTGCGGAAGATATCATCCAGATCGGGTGGCCCCTGCTCGCGACCACCTTTGTTGCCATTTCCCCCGGAGTTGCCGCCTTGATTATTGCTGCTCCCCCACGGGTCGCGGTCTTGTCCGTTATTACCGGGCTGATTCCACGCCATGTATGTGCTCCATATTTGTTATGCGGTGATATACCTTCAAAGGCCTGGTATGCCGGAGCATCCATGGCGATTGGGGTATCCCAAAGGGCAAAAACCTTCAGGCATCTCCTTTCCGGTCAGACGACGTAGTCGACCAGCGCAGGTTCTTGTTTACAGAGGCGACGCCAGTCAACGATCGGCATACGCACTTGCAACCCCACGCTGCCGTCATCCTCCATCCACTCTTTTTCTATCGCCTGAAGCTGATAAAAACGGCTGCGCAGTCGGCCTTCCTCGGGCGGTAGACGCAGCGTGTGCTGGGCCACTTCACCGGAAAGACGTTCTGTTAAGGCCTGGAAAAGCAGTGGTACACCGACACCGGTCTGGGCAGAAAGCCAGACCCGAATCGGTATGTTCTCTTCATTTCTGTCGATACGCGGTTCAAAACCGTCCAGCATATCGATCTTGTTCATCACCAGCAGCGTTGGGATCTCGTGCGCATCAATCTCTTCCAGCACGATATTCACTGCGTCAATGTTTTCCTGCAGACGTACATCCGCAGCGTCAATTACGTGCAGCAGCAACGTCGCCTGACGGGTCTCCTGCAAGGTGGCTTTAAACGCAGCCACCAGATCGTGCGGCAAATGGCGGATAAACCCAACGGTATCCGCCAGCACGGTTTCACCGACATCCGTTACATCAATGCGGCGCAGCGTCGGATCCAGGGTCGCAAACAGCTGGTCTGCGGCGTACACCTGGGCCTCAGTGATCTGGTTAAATAGGGTGGATTTACCGGCGTTGGTATAACCGACCAGCGACACCGTCGGAATGTCTGCTTTCTGTCGGGAGCGGCGCCCTTGCTCACGTTGTTTCTCAACTTTTTCCAACCGTGAGAGGATCTGCATTATACGGCCACGCAGCAAGCGACGGTCGGTTTCGAGCTGGGTTTCACCCGGGCCACGCAAACCAATCCCGCCTTTCTGTCTTTCAAGGTGTGTCCAGCCGCGCACCAGGCGCGTTGCCAGATGGCGCAACTGCGCCAGCTCAACCTGCAGCTTCCCTTCATGAGTACGCGCACGTTGAGCAAAAATGTCTAAAATCAAACCCGTTCGATCGATAACACGACATTCGCACAGACGTTCCAGGTTGCGTTCCTGGGCCGGTGTCAGGGCGTGATCAAAAAGCACGACTGATGCGCCAGTCGCTTTAACGGCATCCGCAATCTCTACTGCTTTACCTTCACCAACAAAATACTTTGGGTGCGGCGCTTTACGGCTACCGGTAATCACCTGCATTGCTTCGACACCGGCGGAAGAGACCAGAGATTCAAACTCCTGGAGATCTTCCATATCTTTGTCTTGCGAAAAATAGATGTGTACCAGCACCGCCTGCTCACCGGCATCATAACGGTCAAACAAGCGTAAACCTCTCTAAAAAGATCAGCGGGGAACGCAGAAACCTGGCTCCCCGATATGGAAATAACAGCCAGTAACCTTATTCGGTTTCTTCGCTGTCCTGCGCAGGCGCAGAAGAGCCCTGTGCGTTGCTGCCATGATGGTAGTTACTGGAACCGCCGCCAGCGTTATTGCTGTGATGAGATACCGGGCGAGACGGAACAACAGTAGAAATCGCGTGCTTGTAGACCATCTGGCTGACCGTGTTTTTCAACAGGATCACGAACTGATCGAAAGACTCAATTTGACCTTGCAGCTTAATACCATTCACCAAATAAATAGAAACTGGAACACGTTCACGACGCAGTGCGTTCAAGAACGGATCTTGTAAAGATTGCCCCTTAGCCATTCTATCTTTTCCTTATATGCTTGTTTTGTACTTAGAACCTTGCGATTCTGAAAAATTGCGCACGATACGGCTTAATTGTACACATTCAGTCTGCGATATCACCAACAACCTGTAACACATCTTGTAGCGCCTGCTGCGGTTTCTCACTGTCTAACCAGTGAATACCGTCCCAACCGCGCAACCAGGTCATCTGGCGTTTCGCTAACTGTCTCGTGGCGCAAATACCTCGATAAACCATTTCATCATGTGATATTTCACCTTCAATGTATGACCACATCTGGCGATAACCCACACAACGAATGGAAGGCATATCCGTATGCAAATCTCCACGGGCAAATAGCGCCCGCACTTCTGCTTCAAAATCTGAAGCTAACATCTGATGAAAACGCTGCTCAATTCGTTGATGGAGCAGTTCACGGCTCGCCGGGGCGATGGCGAACTGATGCACCTGATACGGCAGAGCCTCTCCTGACGTTTGCGTCAGTTCCGTTAAAGTTTTACCCGAAATGAAAAAAACTTCCAGTGCCCGGGAAAGCCTTTGCGGATCATTTGGATGAATACGTGCTGCGGCAACCGGATCGATTTCAGCCAGTTGTTCATGCAACGCACCCCATCCCTGCTCTGCCGCCTGTTGCTCAATTTTTGCTCTTACTTCAGGATCTGCCGATGGCAATGGCGATAACCCTTCCAGTAAGGCTTTGAAATAGAGCATGGTTCCACCCACTAACAGGGGGATACGACCTGCCGCACTGATCTCTGCCATCTGCGCCAGCGCATCGCGACGAAAATCTGCCGCCGAATACGCCTGCGCCGGGTCAAGGATATCCAGTAATCGGTGCGGCGCGGCGCGTAATTCGTCTGCGTTCGGCTTTGCTGTACCGATATCCATCCCCTGATAAATAAGGGCGGAATCAACGCTAATCAACTCTACTGGCAAAACTTTACGTAACTCAATGGCTAACGCTGTTTTGCCGGAGGCCGTTGGCCCCATCAAAAATATCGCCTTAGGCAGGCTGGTATTACTCAAGTCACTCATTTTTCAGGGCGTTCATCGCCGAATGTAGATCTACAGGTTGTAATAAACCACCCGGCGGCGCTTTCACCAGCTGCGGGCAGAGGCGTTCGACCTCAGCCAGCACCGTGATCGCCTGCGCCATACTCCACGTCGAATGTTCGCTGGCCAGTTGGCGAGCGATCCACTGCGCGGTGTTGGCGGCATCAAACGTCGTTTGTTGCGCCAGGTAGCCTATCAGTTCAGGAATCAAGTTTTGTAAATTTTGTTGGCGTAAGGGTAAAGGCACGGCCCGAAGCGTGACATGGTGCGCTTCGGTCACCATCTGGATGCCCATTTCAGCCAGCGCCGTTTGATAACGCTGGATGACCTGCGTCTCTTGCGCCGAGATTTTTATCCGCACCGGGATCAGCAGCGGCTGGGCGCAGGCTTGATGCGGCCCGGGGGCAAGCTGCGCCTGCTTTAACCAGCGTTCGGCGACCGGTAGGGACAACAGCGCCAGCTGGCCGTCACGCTCCAGCAGGGCAGTATCCGGCGCTACGATGGTCAGCACCCGACCAAAACTCTGACTATGCCCCGCCAGCGTAGGGGCCGCGGGCGCGCTATCTTCTGTTTTATGTGCAGGAGCCGGGGTATCAAGCAATGTGCGATAGACCGCGCCCGCCTGCTTTTGGTAACCCGGCTGGGCATGGGGGTAGCTGGCACCCGATGCGCGCGGGGCCGATCCGCTGGATGCAAAGCGCGGCGCGACCGGTTCACGTGCGACAGCCGGTTCTGCAAACTGGTTTTTACCCGCCGCTACGCGGTTTTCCGGGATAGGACGCGGCGCAGGTGCCACATCAGTCAACGGCAGGGTCGGATCGGCCTGCTGCTGCAACACGCTCAACACGCCCTGGTAGATAAAGTCATGCACCAGCCGTGACTGATGAAAACGCACTTCATGCTTGGCCGGATGAACGTTAACGTCCACCTGATGCGGGTCGATCTCCAGATAGAGCACAAAAGCAGGCTGCTCTCCGGCACCGAGTTTATCCTCGCACGCCTGGCGGATCGCATGATTGATCAGGCGGTCACGCATCATGCGCCCGTTCACGTAGCAATACTGGATCTCAGCAAATGCCGCGCTGCTCGCTTTCGGATCCGCCACCCAGCCGCGCAGGGTCAAATCGCCATGCTGCCACTCAATCGCCAGCGCCTGTTCAAGGAAGGGCGTACCGCAGATGGCACCCAGTCGGCGCTCTTTTTGCCCGCCCTGCGCCACGGCGCGGTACTGGCGCATCATCTTGCCGTTATGACTCAAATTGATGGTGACATCGAAACGCGCCAGCGCGATGCGGCGAATAATCTCGTCGATATGGCCGAATTCGGTTTTCTCGGTGCGCATAAATTTGCGCCGCGCGGGGGTGTTGTAGAACAGATCCAGCACTTCCAGCGTGGTGCCCACCGGGTGCGCGGCGGGTTTAACCGTCACGTCCATATCCCGGCCTTCGGCGTAAGCCTGCCAGGCTTCCGGCTGCTCTGCCGTGCGGGAAGTGAGCGTTAAGCGGGAGACAGAGCTGATACTCGCCAACGCTTCGCCGCGAAAACCGAGGCTGATGATGGCTTCGAGATCGTCAAGGGAGGCGATTTTGCTGGTTGCATGACGGGCCAGCGCTAACGCCAGCTCCTCTTTTTTGATGCCGCAGCCGTTATCACGAATACGGATGAGTTTCGCGCCGCCGCGCTCAATATCAATATCGATGCGGGTCGCACCCGCATCGAGACTGTTTTCCACCAGCTCTTTCACGACCGACGCAGGGCGTTCTACCACCTCACCGGCGGCGATTTGGTTCGCAAGCTGCGGCGGCAGAACCTGAATCGGCATGAAATCTCCTTAGTTGGTCGAGGTCGACTCGCCCGGTAATACGGCGCTGGCTGTCTGCGCCGCGCCACCCTGCGGTGCAGACTGGAGCGGATGCGTATCAAAATAGTTACGCAGGCCTTTATAAATCGCTTCGGCAATCTGCTGCTGGTAGTTATCGCTGCCCAGCAGTCGCTCTTCACCGTTATTACTGATAAAGCCAGTTTCGACCAGAATGGACGGGATATCCGGCGAACGCAGCACGCCCAGGCTGGCATGTTCCGGGCGGCGCTTATGCAGGGAACCCACACTTTGCAGCTGATTCAGGACGTTAGTCGCCACATCATACCCGACACGCTGGGAATGGCCGAACTGTAAATCCAGTACAGCCTGGCTCAGGTAGGGATCCGACTGGCTGTTCGCCAGCACGTCACCTGCCCCACCCAACAGCTCGGATTGCTTTTCATGTTCCTCAAGCCAGTTTGCCATTTCGCTGTTAGCACGACGGTTGGAAAGCACCCATACGGATGCCCCCGTCGCGCTGCGGTTGGGAGCCGCATCGGCATGCACAGAGACGAGGAAATTAGCGTTCTGCTGACGCGCCACGTCAGAACGGCCCATGACCGAGATAAAATAATCGCCGTCACGGGTTAACACGCCTTTAAACATCGGGTCGTTGTTCAGCAGGGTTCGCAGCTTACGGGCAATGGCGATGGTCACGTTCTTCTCACGCGTGCCGCCCGGCCCGATAGCGCCAGGATCATCGCCGCCGTGTCCTGCATCAATCGCAATGATAACCTTATCGCCGCTTGTCTGGCGCGCCTGGACGGCCGGACGGGTCACGGTATTGCTGCTGGTGACGCTGGTAATACGATCGCTGCCGGATTTAAACGGATTGCGGGCTGGCTCTGAAGGACGCGGTGCAACCACAGGCGCTTCCACCCGCTTCGCCACTACCGGTGGTGGTGGTGGAGGCGGCGGCGGTGCATCGGCGTTGATGGTAAAAATCACCATGTAGTTCGCGCCGTTCTGTTGCTTCACCGCCCGGGTCTTGCCGTTTTGCGTTAAATCGACTACCAGTCGCAAGGACTGATTGTCTTTCGGCGTACCCGAACGAATGCTATGCACCAGGTTATTGCCGCTGAACTGCAGCGGTAACCCTTTGATAACACCGGTCTGTTTGATATCCAGTGCGACGCTGCGCTTATCGTCCTGCGAAAAAGCATACTCAGGATCGCCCATAAAGCTGAAGGTGATCCGGGCCTGATTGTCGCCGTTGGACACCTGAATATCGGACAACGTTGCTGCCCCGGTCTGGGCACAAAACAGCACCGTTGCAGCCATCAACCAACTTTTAACGCGATTAATCATCCCGTTATCTCTTCTTTTAACCGGCCAACCGCGCCAGTATGGAGTGACCTGATGCGGAGACAGCAGTGACGCGGGCTTCACGCCCTTGCGCCTGATACTCCAGGTGAATTTCAACATCCGGGTCAGGCAAGACGCCCGTACCCTGCTGCGGCCACTCTACCAGGCAAATGGCATCGTTGGCGAAATAGTCACGGATCCCCATAAATTCCAGCTCTTCAGGGTCGGCAAGGCGATAGAGATCGAAGTGGTACACCATCAGGTTATCCAGGGTGTACGGCTCCACCAGCGTATAGGTCGGGCTTTTCACGTTTCCCTGATGTCCCAGCGCCTGTAAGAAGCCCCGGCTAAAGGTGGTTTTACCCGCGCCAAGGTCGCCATACAGATAAATGACGGTTGCGCCCTTGCAGGCCTGCGCCACGCGCTGGCCGAAATCTAAAGTTGCTTGTTCGTCGGGTAAAGGGATCACTCGATTAATCATTTTCTACGTCAATTATTTCCGGGTTAACAACACGCCGTAGCGTGTCAAAAAGATCGGTTGCCAGCATGCCGCGCGTACCGTACTGGTCAGCCAGCCGATCGGCGGCTGCACCATGCGCGACGCAGCCTGCGCAGGCGGCATCATAAAGCGCCAGTTTCTGTCCGAGCAACGTCCCGATAATACCGGAAAGCACATCGCCCATACCGCCGCTCGCCATGCCCGCATTGCCGGCATCAATAATACCTGACATTCCGCTTTCACTGGCGACGACGGTGCCAGCGCCTTTCAGCACCACCACACCACCGTAACGTTTTACCAGACGCTGGGCAGAATGTAAGCGATCGCTTTCAATTTCTGCAACGCTGCAGTTAAGCAGACGCGCGGCCTCGCCGGGGTGCGGCGTCAGGATGCGATTGTGACGTTTATCCGGGTTGATTGCCAGAAGGTTCAGCGCGTCAGCGTCCCAAAGCATGGCGTGCCGAAAGTTCTCGACCTTGCGTAACGCCTCTTTACCCCAGGACGCTTGTCCCAGACCGGGGCCAATTACGACCACATCGGCCCACTGCAGGCTGTCGTCCAGCGCCTCAGCGGTCAGTTCGTGCACCATCAGCTCAGGCCGGGCGGTGACGATCGGGGCAATATTTTCGCGGCGGGTCAGGACGCGTACCAGCCCTGCCCCCGCTCGCAGCGCCGCTTCGCCGGTCATGCGGATAGCCCCTGCGGTGCCGTGATCGCCGCCGATGATCACTAGTCGGCCGTGATCGCCCTTATGGGAGGTAGGACGACGCGGAGGTAGCCATTGCGCCAGTTGCGAAGCATCAAAGCGGCTGATGGGCGTCTCTTGTCCGGCAAGCCAGCCTTCCAGCCCGAGGGCGTTATGGTGCAGTTCCCCGACGACATCACGCGCTTTCCCGGTCAACAGGCCGGGCTTGAGGGCAACAAAGGTCACCGTATGGTCAGCGTGAATGACGTCGCCGGGCGTGGTGCCCGTCTGGGCGTTCAGCCCGGAGGGCACATCCAGCGCAACGATGGGGGCCGGGTGGTGGTTAGCGTGCGCGATTAATCTGGCAATCTCATTGCGTGGCGCACTACGTAACCCCGTTCCCAGCAGGCCGTCGACGATCAGATCGACCTCTTCGGGCCAGGCCGTATCTGCAGCGTGGATCACCCCCGCCGCCTCCAGCCAGGTTTCCCGCGCTTTTGCTGCTTCTTCGGGAAGCGGTTTGTCGCTCTCCTGCGCCAGCAACGTCACAGTTATACCGGCGGCCAGCGCCAGGCGTGCGACGACATAACCATCGCCACCGTTGTTGCCATGGCCGCACAGGATCAGCCAGTGTCTGGCCTGCGGATACGCCCTGCGGGCAACGGCAAACGCTGCCTCACCCGCGCGCTGCATCAGTTCATAAAGCGTCATACCAATGCTGTCTGCCGCCTCTTGTTCGACGCGATGTAGCGCCTCCGCCGGCCAGACAGAATGTGGTATACTTGCGGGGTTTTTCTTCACAGTATGGTCCGTCATGTCACAGCCCCTCGATCTCAATCAGTTAGCGCAAAACATTAAACAGTGGGGCGCTGAGCTTGGTTTTCAACACGTGGGTATCACCGATACCGATCTCTCTGCCAGTGAGCCAAAACTCCAGGCATGGCTGGATAATCAATACCACGGCGAGATGGAGTGGATGGCGCGTCACGGCATGATGCGCGCCCGCCCGCATGAACTGCTGCCGGGAACGCTGCGCGTGATCAGTGTGCGGATGAACTACCTTCCCGCCCGGGCCGCTTTTGCCAGCACGCTAAAAGACCCCACGCTGGGATACGTCAGCCGTTATGCCCTGGGGCGTGATTATCATAAATTGTTGCGTAACCGGCTCAAAAAGCTGGGGGAAATGATCCAGCAGCAATGCGCCACGCTGAATTTTAGACCCTTTGTCGATTCCGCGCCTGTTCTTGAGCGGCCCCTGGCTGAAAAAGCGGGGCTTGGCTGGACAGGTAAGCACTCACTTATCCTCAGCCGCGACGCCGGTTCCTTTTTCTTCCTGGGCGAGCTACTGATTGATCTCCCCCTGCCGGTGGATAAGCCGGTTGAAGATGGCTGTGGGCGCTGTGTCGCCTGTATGACTATCTGCCCTACCGGCGCCATTGTAGAGCCTTACACCGTTGATGCCCGCCGCTGCATCTCCTATCTGACCATTGAACTTGAAGGGGCGATCCCGGAAGAGTTTAGGCCGTTAATCGGCAATCGCATTTATGGCTGCGATGACTGCCAGCTGATCTGCCCGTGGAACCGTTATTCACAGTTAACGGAAGAGGACGACTTCAGCCCGCGCAAGGCCCTGCACGCTCCGCCGCTCATTGAGCTGTTTGGCTGGAGTGAAGCCTGGTTTTTGAAGGTAACGGAGGGATCGGCTATTCGCCGTATCGGGCACTTGCGCTGGCTGCGTAATATCGCCGTCGCGCTGGGAAATGCTCCCTGGGATGAAGCCAATATTCAGGCTCTGGAAAGTCGCCGAGGTGAGCACCCACTTCTTGATGAACACATAGAATGGGCGGTTGCGCAGCAAATCGCCAGGCGAAACGCCTGTGCCGTAGAGGTGCAATTACCGCAGAAAAACAGGCTGGTCCGGGTGGTCGAAAAAGGGCTGCCACGGGATGCATGATGTTTCCACAGCCTGTGAATAAAATTTAAAAGCCAGAAACCATCTGGGCCAGGCTATTGGTCAAGTGATCGGCTTAACATTTTGAAATGATATTTTCTCTATAATTTTCAATAAATTATAAAGTTACTATTCATCAGGCGAAGTATTTGGCTATTTGCAGAAAATTAACAAAGCTGTGGATAAGTCTGTTAAGAAGAGTTTGTCAGAAATGAAACAAGTCATCCCCGGCGGGGCTTGCCGCGGTGGATATCTGGAAGGGGAGAAAAAATTTGGAGCGGGAAACGAGACTCGAACTCGCGACCCCGACCTTGGCAAGGTCGTGCTCTACCAACTGAGCTATTC